>Ga0209700_100827_pt1 | contig 62113 bp, 27 predicted proteins | sample SiratroredBW_FD_187528 | JGI IMG/M metagenome (GOLD analysis project Ga0209700, IMG submission 187528) | Root nodule microbial communities of legume samples collected from California, USA - Siratro red BW (SPAdes) (version 2) | ecosystem: Host-associated > Plants > Roots > Nodule | place: USA...
TTTTTTTTTTTTTTTTTTTTTTTTTTTTTTTTTTTTTTTTTTTTTTTTTTTTGGGATTCCTACTTAGTATCATTGATTCCTAGGCTATAATTCTTTAGTAATAGTTGAACGAGGTTAAATATTTATTCCTAGTAATGTTTGACTTGATTTGACATGATGTTCCTAACCTCCGCAATCCTGGGGTGTTTTTTTTTTTTTTTTTTTTTTTTTTTTTTTTTTTTTTTTTTGTTATATAATGAGATACAAGATCTGGATATAAGCGGCTAAAGTCGGGGCTTGTATCTTTGCCTGCACTTGAGCTGCATGCAAATGGATTTCGAATTTTTCGGTTTCCGATCCCATTTCAACCCTTCCAAACACACTTTCTACCACTTGAGTTACATTTCTTCTCTAAGGATCAGCCTTTTTATCGTTTTAGGCTATGAAGCATTTCAAACTTTATTATTCAATCATGTAATCCCCTGTTGGGATATATTTGGGTAAACTTCTCTGTAAATGCTATTAGGATTACAAAAAATAAGAACGAAAGATGAAATAAAACTTTTCGGAAAATAAAACTAACTTATGCATGAGTTAAAAATCATCTATTAGAGAAGCTAATATGAAAAAGAATTATAAAGAATCTCTTATGAAGAAGTAAATTTTAGCTTATAAAGAAGTTCATTTCATTTTCGTTTTTGATTTTTTTTTTCTTCTAGAAGTTAAGTTCATCACCCTATGTCCTTTTGGTGAAGTGGAACAACTACTATAGTATAGCAAACCTGAAAACATCTGGTTATCATGGTTTTGAGAAAGTGAGAGTTGCAGCCATGTATCATACAATGTGTCCTTGGTTCTTTGGAGGAGGGTTGGGTATGCATTTCCAGTTATATCTTACTTTGCTGTATGTTACATGTGCCCACAGGCGGAGACTATTGGTGGATGATTTATATTCGCATGCTATTAATACTTTTGCAACAAAACTTATGATTCATTAACTGCACATGGGGAGATTGTACTTTTTCCTAATACCCTTGTAGTTTTAAATCCTGCTTAAAGGGTATCTTAGTATCTATTTAATGTTACATTATCATGCAACAATTTCAGCCACACAGTTTTATACCTGTGAATAATTTTCTGTTCAAAATCTTTCTCAACAGGATATTTTTACAGATTATAAGCAGCCATTTGCAGTGACATATCTTGGAGCTTCTCTTATGGTAGTTTACCTCCCAATAGCATTCATTAAGGACTGGTTCTGTAACTTGCTTAAATCCCGCTCGTCTAAAAGTGGTAAAAATGCAGAGTGCGTGGATGAGTTTTCTGTCAGGATTAACTCTCCTCTCAAAAGCAATGGAGTGCAGAAAAACTTTGAACTAGAACTGGGGAGTGTGATTCGGAAAGATAGTGATTTGGACCTTTCAACACTTTCAGAAGTAAAGCCATTGGTAGCTAAATATAATGACAATACTAATGTGCTAAAGGTGGAGAAAGAACTTACTGCGAAGGAAATTGCTGCTTATGGGTTTTACATTGCACCTATCTGGTTTATAACAGAGGTAACTGCAGAGTGATATCACTGTTCTGTTTTATAGTTAAGAAGGACAAAAATGCTTGATTATCTGTCCTAAGAGGAGGTTATGAGACTGAGTTGACAAGATGTGACATTATATTAAAATCATATTGTTAAAGTCATTGATAGATGTCTCCTTCAACAATAACTCTTAGAAGATGTTATATGATTTATACTAGCAATCCAAAACACAAACGCAAACTTTTATAATCTCTTTGTACCAGTGATCTCTCTTGCTGATATGTTGATATTGCATAAACAGATTTTCTACACCATGCTTGTAGATCAATTCATACATGTATTCTACACACTAGGGAAAACTGCAGCACACCTGACCCTTTAGTCACTCTGGATAGATAATTCATATAGCACCTAAGTGTGCTTGAGTTAGTTAAATGCCTCGCCATATTGATCATATTGGTAGAATAAGATGTTTCCATGCTTATCATCCTTAAACATTTGTATGTTTTTGCCGACAGTATTTGATTGATTCTATGGAACTTTTTTTCAACATGCCTTTCTTCATTTTATACTTTTATTCCTCTTCTCTGCCTTGATGTTTCTCAATTGTAAATGCTGAACTTTGATGCTTATTCTGCTGTTTCTATTACAACTTTAGGGAAGTAGGAGTGGTGCTTTATTAATTATCTTCTGTTGCTTTCAGTATCTATCAAATGCTGCCCTTGCACGAACAAGTGTTGCAAGTACAACAGTATTGTCATCAACTTCAGGACTTTTCACACTTTTCATTGGTGCATTTATGGGCCAAGACTCTTTAAATGTAGCAAAAGTAGTTGCTGTCTTAGTCAGCATGGCTGGGGTTGTTATGACAACATTGGGGAAAACTTGGGCTGCTGATGAATCACAATTAAGTGACGCGTAAGCTTTTTTTATCCTTTTGATGGTCAAATGGAATTTAACATATATTCTAGTTTTAGCTCAATAGTGGTTAGTGGGTGAAATTAATGCATAATGTAGTGGGAGTCAGTCCACATTCATCATACTTTATAATCTTGATTCTGCCCTTCTATCTTTCATATAATACGAGATGAGGACATGAAATTAAAATTTTCATCTTTTGTTGAAGAACTTGTTTAGACCTTGGTTACCTATTCTCTGCTTTCATATAATATGAGACTAGGGAAAAAGAAAAATTGCAGTGAATTGCATGAAAATAAAATTTTCATTATTTGTTATAGAACTTGTTAAGACCTTGGTTACCTATTCTCTGCTTTCAAATTGGCAGCAATTTATATTTTGACCCTCCCCCACTCCTCCAAACAAAATAACGCTTAAAGAAATCATTGTTGAATGCTGAAATCATTCCTCCAAACAAAACAACGCTTTCATAGTATTTTGGCTGAACTTTATAGCAGGTGTTTTAAACTGCTCCATATCTTTGCACAAACTTCACCTGCAACTAAGGGTCAGACTAAGGGTATCTCCATTACTGGGGTCATAAGTTTAAGATCCTTCCACTGGAGCACATTGACATGGCCTAAAATTTAGGAGTTTGAGTCTTATATAAAATCCTGGGACAGAATAATTTTTTTTTTAATCTTCAAAGTAACTCTTCTTCCAACAAGTTCAAAGAAGTATATTATTAAAGTGGAGTCTTATAAAACAATTGCATTGGAATAAAAGTTACCATAGCATAGTAGGGTTCACAAGAGTAAATTAAGATTTCATACAATGATCCTTACAATAGAGATGATCCAAGCTAGGCTGCTCCAGAGAGCCCTATGGCCTTACCCGTTTAAAGTCTGATTCGGCCTAGCCTATTTCATAAAATGGCCAGAGTTGGGCTTTTAAAGGTGCCTATTAAATAAATAGGCTAGGCTCAAGCTGATAAAAAGCTTATTAAAAATATAATTAAAATATATATATATATATATATATATATTACAATTTTATATTTAATATTTTAATAAATTAAAATCTCATATCATAAATAAAATAAATATTTAGAATGAAAAATGGATTATTAATAAAATAAATTTCATAATAACTCATTAAGTTTGCATTTTATGACTAGACCAATTGACATTGTTAACTTGTTGGCGTTATTAAAATCTGGCTTGTCCTAATATAGAGAAGATCACTAAATAGATTAATAGGTCAGACCTTAATATTTTATAACAGGTCATGCCTATTTACGTAAAGCCTAGCTTGGCCTGGCGCATTCTCACACCTACACGCAGCTCTTGTTTTTTCCCTTTCATTGTGATGTGGAGCAGGGGGCAACTCCTTAAAATTGGAATTAATAAGAGAGGATAACATTGGCTGTAACTGAAAGAAAATTTCTTTGTCTTGTCCCATACTCCAGCCAATATGACGAGACTTAAAGTTCCTCTGTTAATGTCACCTCATAGGGTTGGAAAGGACAGTCAATTTGTACATAGCAGGGATGTCTAACTGAACTCTGATTCCAATTTCAAAATGAAAAGAAATAATGTGACTGGCGAACACAAAATCCTAAGGGTTAATAGTATATTACTAAGTCAGCCTCAAAATTCTGCGTAATAATCACTGTTGCTAGCCGCTTGATTTTTTCAGTGGCTTGTATAAAATATCTATTGTCTACCTCTCTAAATAGAAAACATTACAGTACAATACAAAATATTATTACTCATCTTCAATTCTGATTCTATCATTTACTCATAATTACCTGAAAGTTATAGAGTAACTAAAAAAATTCCCATAAATAATTCATGTCAAAATGACAGGAAAATCATTGAGGTAAAAAACATAATTTCAGCTGATCTTTCTATGTCCTGCTTGTATTTCTTAGAAATCTATCTTTCTGTGTATGTTTGTTGATGTATGTGTCATGCATAAGGATGGGAATGAAAGGATCTTATGAAGTGATATAAAAATAAAGATAATTATTTAAATCATATGGCATGACTTTAGGGAGTCAAGTTCTTGTTTTTCATGACATTTCCATTATCCTAGGATGCTGTCATCAGGACTGTTCTTAAACTGAGACTGAGTCTTATAAATAAATATATTATTACACTTTGTTCTTCGTAATGCTTTATTTGGGACCTTGACAGTTTATGTTTGTGCTCAGCAGTGGAAAACACTCTTTGGTTGGCGATCTTTTTGGAATTCTCTCAGCTATGTCATATGGCCTATTTACAGGTTAAGCAATGTCTTATCTGCTCTGTTTTAATCGGATAATTTAGATAGATCATGACCATTTCTTGAATCATTACTACTGCAGTTCTTCTCAAGAAATTTTCTGGTGAAGGAGAAAGGGTTGATGTGCAAAAGCTGTTTGGGTATATTGGATTGTTTACCCTAGTAGCACTGTGGTGGCTTGGTAAGTTTTTGCTTATTAATGTTTCTGCAGTTACTCATCAATAGCACACTACTTTATGCTCTCATTTATATGTCGAGCATGAAAATTGCTCCACTAAAAGATTGCTAATTCTCTTCTATACTTCCCTCAGTCTGGCCACTGATGGCCTTAGGAATTGAACCCAAATTCAGCATTCCCCACTCTGCTAAACTGGACGAAGTGGTTCTTGCAAATGGATTTATTGGAAGCGTACTCTCAGACTACTTCTGGTACATGAAAAGCCTACTTTCAAATTTATTGATTCAAATCCTTGTAATTGCTCAAAACTTAGCTTTTGTTTCATCTATCCAGGGCACTTTGCGTTGTATGGACCACTCCCCTGGTGGCTACTTTGGGTATGTCACTCACCATTCCTCTCGCTATGGTGGCTGACATGGTAATTCATGGTCGACATTATTCAGCAGTATACATTCTTGGCTCCGCTCAGGTATTATTATCTCTAAACATATCAACTACTTGATCTTTTTTACCTGGTACCTGTGGGAGGATTTTGGTTTCTATTTAGCCAAATGATAACAATAAATGTATTTATTAAAAAAAGGATCCATTTGCCTCTTGGTGTTATGATGATCCTTGCAGTTTAATATCTGTTCAGATAGTTTGTATTTGCTTCCCTGCTTGTTTTTTATGATCTGTCCATATTCATGAGTGGTTGTGGGCATGTTTGTGGGGGATTGCCTGTTGTTGGTCTCGTCTTTTACAATTTCTTGATGATAGCATATTGTTAAATTCTATCATGCTTATGAGTTATGTTGCTTGTCAAGAGTAACTTCAGAAAATGGATTTCATCAAGTATACCCCATTCTCCAATTTTGGCACGCATTGTCATATCAATCCCTGCACTGAAAAAACAAACATGAATACAAGTCCTAACCTTTGCTTTTGTTGTCAGTCCATTTTGTCCTCCGTTTGTGCTTTTTGATCACCAATATAAGTCCCGAAACATAAGACATTTGTTAGGAACTAATTTGACTGACAAAAAATAGACCAGAGACTTATTTTGCACTTTTTTATTTTATTTTAAGGACTAATATGATGACACATGCCAAGGTTAGGGACCAAGTAGGAATGAAAATGACGGGTTTCCTCGGATTTCGTGAATGGCTTTTGATCACAACATTGTAATTTGGTTTAGTATATGGATGGATTAATTTATTTTGTTGTGATAAAAATGTTACTGAAAGAGCCTTTAAAAAAAAGGCATTTTTCTTCCAAAATTAATCAAAATGAAAACCTATTAGGAATTTTTGTCCACCAACGTACTAACTATTGACTGATGGAGACAAAACGATTTGTTCACATACTAATGCTGGAATTGGTTTGGAATTGAGCTGCAGGTATTTGCAGGCTTTGTAATAGCCAATCTTTCAGACCGGTTGACGAAGAAGTTGGGATTGTAGCATATTGTTTTCTTTGTTAATTTTTTCCACAATTGATTCTTTGTTCGGTCCATCATCCCTCCATTGTTCTAATAGGGTGCTGTACCACGAGACAATGTATATCATAAATCAATGCGCTGAATGGGTGCTGTAATTTTTTTTGTGTATATGATTCTTCTATAGTGAAGTTCATGTTGTATACATTTATAGGTTGACCTAATGTAATCAAGCCTTTTTGTGTATGCATTTTTTTCTCAATGTAATTTAAGATTCGTTTCTTTCTTTTAGATATGCTATGTTGTAACTCATTTCTCATGCAATAAATTCCTGCCGTTTTGGTGCATTTGTTAATGTAAACATAACCTTTTTAAAATTACTTTGAAGAATAAATGTTTTTTCGGTCTTTTAATGATATATATAAATGCATAATGTCACTCGCTTGTCAAAAAATTAGTTTTTGAAATGTCATTGAGTTGCTTCTGCAAAACAATGTTAAAAAAAATTGGATTGAGTGAAGGTATTAGGGAAATGAGTTTCTAGTTTAATTGCCAAACTTAGTATATGCAGTTTGTGAATTTTATGCTAAAATATTGTATATTGACATGATAAAATTAAAAAAAAAAAAAACAATGTTTGTTTCAAGCACTCATTGAACATGGATTTAGCTGTGGCTCGGGTAAAATTTCAATTCTTGTAAAATTGTATGTAAAGTCCAAATGTATAAAATTACTTTAAATTAATCAACATTATTTGAAGAAACTGTGATTATAATATATTATGTGACATTACTTACATTAACATGCTGTTTGTATAAATTATATTGCTTTTAAAAAAATACGTATTGAAAAAGGAAAAACAATTTTAAGTATTAAAATATGAAGTCAATCGTTGAACAATAAAAATAAACTAAATATTTGTTTTGGAAATTTTATTGTTGAAATGAAATTTTGTATAAAATGCTTAAATGTATGAGATTGTATAATAAGAAAACTTATGTTAACAACTCATTTAATAATCATGGACTGTAAATGTTCTTAAATCTGAGGTAATATAAAACGTTTACATAAAGAGAGGAAAAATCCCAATCAAATTATTGTATTAAAAGTATTCATAGATATTTAATGGCCTAAAAATTATTAACAAAAATTAAATTTGCATTTTATATCATGTGTACATGACATTTAAGAAATAATAACTCATTAAGATCGACCCAACTATAAGAGATTTAGGTAGTTTAGTCTAAAATCACAAGTTTAAATCTTATTATTGTCTTTGAATACGAAAAAAAATCCAAAACAATGTTAAGAAGTGTTTTATGATCGATGGTTTACTTTAATGAAGTAAGAAAATACGATTTTGTATACCTTTTGAAAGAAATAGTGGAATAATAACCGATAAGGGTAATGATTTTTGTATATTATCTTCTCATAACAATATTTAGTTATGATAATACTAATATATATATATATATATATATATATATTCTAATAACATCTAATTCTTTTAATAATTATATAATAATGATTTATTTTGTTAAGGGATATCATAAATTTGGAATTGATACAAATTTTCTTTTTATTAATTGATAATGAAAAAAATACAGAGAATATAAAATTATTAAACTCTTAAAATAATGAGTAAATTTGTTAAATTTATATTTTTTGACGCTCTAGATGGTATCCTAATTTTTCAATAACTTTTAATGATATCATTTAATTTTATGATAAGATGAAAGTATAAAACAATTAACTAGTGAAAAAATTGAGTTTTTATTTATTTATTTAATTTGATCGCACTAAAATATTCAATTAAGTTTTTTAACTAACGTGACATTTTTTATCAGTTAAAATTAAATTGATTAATTTTATAAATTTATGCTAATTATAAATTAAAAATATTAATATTTCTTTGTTAAGATTTTTTCTTTGGTTTTCGAATTGTTACATTTTTAAAATCGAGAAATTTTAAAATAACGAAATACTAACAATAAAAATTTAATTAAAAAAAAATTCAGTGTTATTTTTCTTTTCTTCCCTGATTTCAAGTGATAGATCGCGAGAGAGTGCTTTGGTGCGGGCTGAACTTCAACGTTAACAGTTGAAATCGGAAAAAGAAAAACAGCGTTTTGGTGTCTCTGAGAAAACAAAGGTTCAGATCAGTTCTGAAATTCGGCCATGGCCTCCACCAGATCACTCTTTCTTTTTCTATTAATTCAATTTTGCTTCTCACTTCTACCCTTCTCATTCGCTCAGTCCCCTGCCACCGGGTATCAATTCCCTATTCCACAAACCCTAATTTGACTTTCTTTCTGCTTTCTATTAACCCTTATTTTAACGAATCTATTGGTCCAGGTCCACCGAAGGTTACACTATTTATGGTCGAGTGAAGATCCCCAGTACGTTCTTGCTTGTACTTCGTTTTTTTATTAACTATTTAATTTAAATCCTGATTATTGCTTACTGTGTAGTTCGTTAATTTTTTATGAACAAAATAGTATTGAAATTCGATCTGTGAACGAAGCGTGTGCTTGTTGTGATGTCTAACAGGTTAATGCCGATAGGATACTATAGGTTGTGCTGTGTCATCGAGATTAGTTTTGAATAGTTGTTGGGAATGTAGTGGTACATGGGTGATTACTCAGTTCATGCTTCTGTTCACATGAATTTACCTGCATTATTTTGCTCAAAAGTTACCTAGTTCAAAATTCTTGCCTGGTTATTTCATTCTTCCGTCCTCTCCAACATTTTTTCCTAATGATTTTTTTTTTTTTTTTTTTTTTTTTTTTTTTTTTTTTTTTTTTTTTTTTTTTTTTTTTTTTTTTTATTTTTAAAATAGAACTTGTGCATTCACAGATATAAATACACCCCATTTTACTTGGCAACAAATATTGTCTTGTTAGGATGTGAAATTTCATGTGGCAAGACTATAAAAAAAAACAAATTTGAATCAAGACTATGGATGGGTTTAAAGCTTGTTGGTTGCTTTCGTCAGTTAATTCGATGAACTACATCCGGACAATTGAAATAGGAAGATGGAGTGCTGAACCGGTTACTGTGTGTTATCATCGGAAAAGTATGTCTCATGGTGTTTAGTTAAGCCAGATTTAGCCAGGATTTGGGCAAGCCGATGGTTTCGTTACCAGGCGGTTGAAAATTGAAATGGGAAACTTTGACAGTTTATTATCCTTGATGCATTCATTCTATTTGTTGCGTATCTATCTTCTGACTTTATATAGGTTTGCTATAGCCTGCAAGTTTTTTTGCATAGTGATATTGGTAAATATTTATGACAGGTGCGGGAACAAAAGACTATATTCTTCCAGGAAAAATTTCAAACGTCAAAGTCATACTCAATGGTGGTCAAAGAGTTACTTTTCTGAGGCCTGATGGATATTTCTCATTGTATCCTTTTGATTTACAACATAATTCCCACTTCTGTTTAATTTGCATGATGAATGTTTTTGGGATAGTAAACCCTATTTAATTTTATCTCTCCTCATTTTCTTGTTCTTGATTCTATGAAGTTATTGTATTTATTGCTGGCAAGTCATGGTGACAGATGATCTAATTCCTTAACGTGTATGCTTTAAGCCACAATGTTCCTGCAGGGACACATCTAATTGAAGTGTCTGCAATAGGCTATTTCTTTTCTCCGGTGAATACTCAACCTGAAAATTGAATCTCAATTCTTTTCCCCAAAGATATATATATATATATATATATATATATATATATTTTTTTTTTTTCAATGTATGCTCATTTATTAAATCGTTATGTTCATTAAAAAAAGGTACGAGTTGATGTAAGTGCTAGACACCATGGCAAAATTCAGGCGGCACTGACAGAGAACAGGAGGGGACTTAGTGAGTTTGTCTTAGAGCCATTAAAGGATGAACAATATTACGAGGTTGGTTTAGACTGCAAAGTTCCTGTTTGTGTTTCCCTGTTCCCCTTCCCATTCCTTCAAATTATCATCTGAATGTCTGCATGGTGTTATCTTGTCTTGCTACAGGTTAGGGAGCCATTCTCTATTATGTCCGTTGTGAAAAGTCCAATGGGTCTGATGGTTGGATTTATGCTAATTGTTGTCTTCCTCATGCCCAAATTGATGGAGAACATGGGTATGCTTCTAAAAATTTATATGCTGACTTTTTTCATTCTTCGAGTCTCTTTTTTGCATGTCTCTCTATATGGATATACTTGCTTTGTATGGGTGAAATTTTTTATTTCCTTGTGGAGAAGTTTGGGACTAATCCTATCTCAGCTGCTATTACTGTGCTTGACAACGTCAAAATATCAAAATCAAGTTGAAATATCTGAAGTTCCTTCTATCTTTCTCCCTGTCTCCATTCTTAAAGAAATTTTTTCTCCCCTAATTTTCTTGTATTACTGAGTCATAACTGAATACTTTGCAATGTTCCACCGGTATGTTATTTACGTGAATACATTGTGTACATATTAAAAAGTTTCAGCTATGAGTTATGCTTCTCCCTTTTCGGGCTTCTACTAATTTTTCTTGCATGATTATTGTTCTCACAAAAATGTTAAGTGTATTTCTCGATAGTATGATCTAGGGAACGAATACTCCGTGTCCAATAGTCAAGTTTATATTTAGTCTTTATGTTTTTTCGGTATGTGAGTATTCTTGGCAATTGAGAGGGGAGAGTACCTGCACAGACTTAAATCTGGAGAATGAAGTAGAATTGTTAAAGTGAGAACAACTTTACCTCTGTCAGCATCAGTCCTATTTATAGGCATAGGTCCTGGGCCTTTGCTTATTGGGCTTTACTTCAACAATGTTCGCGAGGCCCGTTAGTATTTTGGACATTAGAAGTACTCATGTGTGTTAATTTAAAGTAATGGTATTATCCACAGGAAGCAATCATGTCATGTCATAGTCCTCTAACATACTCAGACTATAGCAAAAGAACTAAATCGAAAATCAAACATCTCTCAATTTGTAATATCTCAACTATTGTCGGCCTTCTCGGCCAGAGTTGATAAAGAGAAAGGGTACAGTACAGTTATCAAACTTAATGAGTTTGTCAGGAAAAACTTTTTAACTAGTTATTAACTCCCTGTTGGTCAAAACCCAGATTAAATGGGGAATATTTTGAAAATCTTGAACTTCAAAAATCTTGGTCAACTTTACTTTTGATGTTGTGAGTTGCTTTATTTGTTTCATAGGCAATCTGCCGAATGGTAGTTTTTTCATGTTGTATGAACCTAAAAAGCAGGATTGTTCTACTTCTTGCATTAATTATGCTGATGGCCTCATTGTATTTATGTGGAAACAGATCCAGAAGAAATGAGGCGTGCACAAGAAGAAATGAGAAATCAAGGAGTTCCATCATTAGCAAGCTTCTTACCTGGTGCCGCAAGAAGTAACTAGGTGTATGAGTAATGGAAACTGGTGACCAAGTTGGTTACCTCGAGCACGAGCTGAAGACATATGACTTCTGATTATTGGAGAATTTTCTCATGACAAATTGGTACTGAGAAATCTTTTGATTATTTATGTTGTGAATTAGCTAAAATTTGAAATTTATGATAGTTGTTTATACGTTTGATTTGAACGCTCAGGAGTAGGGTTCTACGTAACACTTCCCTCTTTCTTGTGAATGTTGATAAGCATTGAGTAATATTTTAGCTTTTTTTGATTTACTTGTAGAAGATCTTAATTTCCACTTTTGGTTGTTTTCTTGAGAAAAAAAAATTGATTTATAACCTGTTTTGGCTGTATTGCTCTAGTTAATTTTCTTCTTCAATGTATGTTTTGCCTTCTATTTTTGTTATTCCTTTTGCAATTTGAAATATTGGATTTTGATAGTTAGGCGGAGAATGCAACAATTGGATGATATTTTGTATACTCTAGAAATTTAGATTGATAAGATTTAAGCTTCCAGATTCTAAAATAGGCTTAGGAATTGAAAGAGTAATATATATATATATATAAATTATTTTAAAATTCATATACCAGAAGAGTCATACCGTTTACAATTTATATACACTTTTTTCGTAATTCATCGTAACGTTTGTCAAGGATAATGGAGCTGACTGTTCGTGGTTTATACACTTAATTGTGATTGATAGTAATTATATTAATCTTCTTGCGGTCTAAACTGATGATATAAAATCTTGTAAAACTAACTTGGTGATAAAATATTTAAAAAACTTAAAATGGTGATAAAATAATTTAAAATGCCGAGTTAAGATTGAATTATTGTCAAAATTAATAAGACACATTACCTTTACTAAATCATGACTAAATTTTGGCAATTTAATTATTAAATTGAAATTTCTCATAAAATAGATTGATCCTAAAATATTCAATCAAATTTAAAATAATTGATATTTTATCTCCTAACTTCATTTCAATATTTGGTATGATAAACTATTTAATATAGTAAAATGAAAATCAATATTTGTTTATTTTGTTTCCTATATATATATATCCCTCCCTCAACAAATTTCGATCCTTTCCTTTAAATGTGAGAGATTAATTCTTCTTTCCATTCGTCACTTTTTTTTATTTTTTATTAAGAATGAAATAGAAAGAAACAACAATTAAGGTGACTATTGGTAGGATTTTTTTGTTCATATTTTCAAATCAATCCTGATAATTATAGTTCTTATAAATAATTTAAATTTATATGGTCCATAAAAAATATTTCCAAAAATATTTATTAATTTTTTTTTAAAAAGTGATGCTATTTTTATAAAAAACGTTAAAGTTGTTACCATTAAATTTAATAAAAGTATTATTGTATTTTCCCAATAACATTTATTTTTTTAAAAGAAGTTAGTTTCTCATCTCTTTTATAAAAATATTATCGTGAAAGACTTTATGAAAAGCCATTTAAAAAAAACTTATTTCCTAAAAATAATATCTTTATAAAAGTAAACCAACGTGTAAAATATTTTTTTTTTAAATTTCAGATATTCGAAAAGTTACCAAGCACCCTTTTAGAGAAGAAAGAAATAGGAAAAATAAAAATTACAAAAATGGTATTTTTAATTATTTCTAAATTTCTAAAGTATATAAATCATTAAATTTTTAAGCAATACTTTAAATACAATTTTTTTTATACTAAATCATGGTTAAAATAAAAAGAAATATCCAATAAAGAAGAAATAAAGAAAAAGGTTGTGAGCCCTGTAAGTTTTAAAAAACTTTCCTTCTAAATTCTCTTTCCCTTCTAAGTTCATACCTGGTTGGCTATATGTATAAATCAATAAACGACAACCTTAAAGCTTTAACTCGTCCGAGTGAACCCGGTATCTGCAAGCTGATTGTTGATAACTCATAACAGAGAGAGGCCAAAAGAGAAGCTGCAAAAATGGGTACCGTCTCTCTTCTTAAGTGCTACAGACCCTTCTTCTCTACGCTTTTTCCTCGCTCCGCTCCATCCACACCACACGCCGCCATCTTCAGGACGAAGAACCCGCCGTCCTTCTGCGCCGGCTCATCTCCGCCGTTGACGCCGGTGAAGGAATGCGGCGAATCCGACGCCGAGGGTCTCACCCAGAAGAAATCCGCGCCGGAGGTGTGGCTGCACAACACCATGAGTAAAACGAAGCAACTCTTCAAGCCCAAAGTGGAATCCAAAGTGGGAATGTACGTATGCGGCGTCACCGCCTACGATCTCAGTCATATTGGACATGCTCGCGTCTATATCAATTTCGACCTTCTTTACAGGTTTCTCTCTTCTCTTCGCATACACTCAATTCAATCGTACCCTCCTTTTCGATTTGGTACTAATTGGTTTTCTCTGCTTGGCAATTAGGCAGATACTTTAAGCATTTGGGATTTGAAGTCTCTTACGTTCGCAATTTTACTGACGTTGATGACAAGGTCAGTGAGTGAGTGTCTATTTCTTGTTTTTTGTACCTCCTTGCTACTTATTCATTAAAAAAGTCAATTTTTATGGTTCTTTGTTATGTCATGTGTCTTATATCTTCATAATACACAAACTGGTGCCCTTGAGGCAATTTTATTCGTTATTTAGTAAAGCGTCTTTTCAATGGGAAGAGTAAATAAGAAGATATAATGAATTGGGTTTCTCTCAAAAGTTAAAATCAACTTATGTATCTTAGCTTTTGGAGAAGTTAAAGCTTGTACAAAAGTTAAGTAAATAGAAATGATTTTAACTCATCACAGAATCACAATTCGTTTTACCCTTTTCATTTTCTTGTCATATAAGCACGTATACAGAAGTTTATCCAAACAAAACCTTTTACGTGACTCTTGGCCATTCACTTGTTAGTTGTTACCCTATAAATAGTAGTTCTTAATCATTTAGAGTTTAGACCTTAAGAATTTGTGGACAAATTGAGTTTTTATTGTATCCATTTGTTAAAAATGCAAAGTACCCACTGTTTTTAATTGGTATTACAGGATCTTAGTCTGCACTTTTCAATATGTAGATAATTGCTAGAGCGAAAGAATTAGGAGAAGATCCAATCAGTTTGAGCCAACGCTATTGTGAAGAGTTCTGTCGGGACATGGTAACTCTTAATTGTCTGCCTCCTTCTGTGGAACCAAAGGTCTCGGAGCACATGCCCCAAATCATTGATATGATTGAGAAGGTACTGATGCTCTCCATTTACTGTGGCATTAAAATGGACACTAGAAGATAGAAAAATTTTGGACTGTTTATTCATATCCTATTTCCACACAAGCTTACTTAGATACGCTATTGGTAAATGAAATGCTTCTCTTCATAGTTCATTATAAAACTCTTTTTTGTTTATCTTCTTAAGAAATACAATGTAGATTTGCTTCATTATTGATCAGTTAACATGCTTGTTGACAGATTCTTACTAATGGGTATGCCTACATTGTTGATGGGGATGTATACTTTCATGTAGAAAAATTTCCAGAATATGGGAAACTGTCTAGTCGAGATCTAGAAGATAATCGAGCTGGTGAGAGGGTTGCAGTCGATTCAAGGAAGAAAAATCCTGCTGATTTTGCTCTGTGGAAGGTATAATATATCAGTGACAATTGACAAATGATGATAATATGATCTGTTAAATATGTTGATATCTTATATATTACAAATCAATGATTATTAAATTCTTGAAATCTTAATTTAGTTTGGAACTTATTGTGGATTTCCAATGCTATTTTGCAGTCTGCAAAGCCAGGGGAGCCATTTTGGGAAAGTCCCTGGGGTCCTGGAAGACCTGGGTGGCATATTGAATGCAGTGCCATGAGTGCAGCTTATCTTGGTTACTCTTTTGACATCCACGGTGGAGGAATCGATCTTGTGTTTCCTCACCATGAGAATGAAATTGCTCAGAGTTGTGCTGCGTGTAAGAAAAGTGATATAAGCATATGGATGCACAATGGTTTTGTTACCATTGATTCTGTGAAGATGTCAAAATCTCTGGGAAATTTTTTCACAATACGTCAGGTGAGTCATCCCTGATGGTTTAAACTTATCCTACTTAAGTCTATCGTCATTTTATCAGACAAAAACTATTTAGTCTATGATCAAGGACCTACAATTTTACTTGTTGATTAAACCATTCAAAGGGTTACATTTGATGCCATAAACATTGTTTTATCAGGTTATAGACATTTACCATCCTCTGGCTTTGAGATATTTTTTGATGAGTGCCCACTATCGATCTCCTGTTAACTACTCAAATATACAACTTGAAAGTGCTTCAGACCGTATCTTTTATATATACGAGGTATTACTTTCTTTAGGAATTATCTTTTTTCTCCTTGCTTTGTGTGGTTATCAATCTGTACTGTTTGCACACTTCATCTTCTATGCATTTGCCCCATGGGTATTCTTAAATAGGCGTGTGGACTATCTTCAATCTTTCGTGTGCTTGCAGACATTACACGAATGTGAAAGCTTCTTGAGCCAGCACGGTCAGACAATTAGAAAGGATTCCATCCCACCAGATACATTGAATATTATTGATAAGTTCCATGATGTTTTTCAGACCTCAATGTCGGATGATCTTCACACTCCAGTTGTATTGGCTGGAATGTCTGATCCCTTAAAATCAATCAATGATTTGCTGCATACGCGTAAGGTATGACATTTTCTCATTTATAGCCGAAGTTATCATGTAATTGTAGTTTAGTATTGATTTTAATGAGGTCAGGGTTTGGAAATGAATAACTTTACATTAATTAATTCATCTTATTGTTGTTATGCAATTTTGGTTTTAGTTTAATGTCAGTCTATCGAACCTCTGGTTTTGGTCATACTTGTATCTAATAATCAATCTTGCTTCAAGCAAACCTATATTTTAAGTTGTTTTTGCTTGCTAAGTGTTACATGATGCCAATAACCTAATCTTTGCAAAGGTCGAATAAAAGGGTTTTGTGCAGATTTCTTCATGGTTTTCCATCTCGAGATGTGGTCTCTAATTATGTTGTTTCAGAGTTTCTGTGCCAGAAATGTATCTTCCAAACTTTATCTTGGGGATGATATTATTTAATGCTTGGCACATAAGCAAATAAAGTATATGAATTAAATGCTGTTTATAACGTTCCAAGTTCATGATCATGCAGGGTAAAAAACAACAATTTCGAATAGAGTCACTTGCAGCTCTAGAGAAGAGCATTGGGGATGTCCTTACTGTTTTAGGACTAATGCCTTCAAGTTACTCTGAGGTATGGATAGCGATTGCTTTGTCACTGTTTTCTATTTTTTTTTTCATGCCCTCCCAACATTTTATTGGGAGTACAAATCACTAATTTTTGTGTACTTAACAGAAATTCCATTGAATAGAAGTTTTGATTTCCTTTATCGTTTATCTTTCTGGGGTGTAATTGTTATTTTTGAACTCTTTTAACAATCTTTTTTACAGGGTATATTCTTTCTGATCTATACACTGAACCCTCTATTTTTTTTTTCTTTTTCTAAATCTTTAATTACCATTCAATTCTGGCATAGTGTTTAAATGGAGGTTTTTATGGGCATTCTTTTGTCTGCTTTATTGGCCATCGGATTCAGTATTGAGATTAATCCAACAATCAATAATACTTCCATCCAGTCTGAAGCTGCTATAACAATGGACTGCTACAAAATTCTCCTTAATGATTCTGTATATTTTTATAAAACATTTGTTGTGTTTTAGATGGATACCTACAGTGAGCTTTCAAAAAATGCTGTGGTAAATCTAATGGTGTGAAATATGAATAGGTCTGAGATGTTGTTTCTCTGGTATCTGTTTGCGTAACATAATTCATATTATTCTGCCAAATGCTCCACATTTCTTGTTTCTAATCATTGTTGCATGCTGCAGGTTTTGCAGCAGCTTAAGGAAAAAGCTTTAAAGCGTGCAAACTTGACAGAAGAGGAAGTGTTGCAGAAAATTGAAGAACGGGCTGCTGCTAGAATAGAAAAGGAGTATGCTAAATCGGATGCAATTAGGAAGGATTTGGCTATTCTTGGTATTACTCTTATGGACAGTCCAAATGGCACAACTTGGAGGCCTACGATTCCTCTTCCACTTCAAGAGCTGCTCTAGTCGAGATACCTAGCTTCACTTCTTCATCCTATCCATAGCAAAACCAAGAAATGTATATGGAAATTAATTGTAAGGGATGCCACTGCTGTATGAAGCTATCAACTGCTCACTATGATAAAGGCTACCCTTCTTAATTCATGGTGCCTTAAAAGTATGGATCTGCTACTCAGTATGTTGTCTTGGTGACCAATATTGAATTAATTATTTTTGTTATTTATTGGGCTTTTAACCCCTAGAATATTTTTGATTCATAGTTGCGACATTTTCATTTTAGTATTGAAATAACTTATCGCAGTATCACTGGAGTAAGTACCTTCGGCTCATATTGAGAAAGCCTTGTTTTGTGGTGACAAGGATTTTTCAGGGTTTTTTTTCTTTTCCATTATTGATCTTTGTCTATGCTTATAATGAAATGGATCCCTAGATCACAAGAAAACCGTTGTATATATTTTTTTTCATGTTTGGTGTGTACGTGGGTGATTCAAAACATGGTAGTTGAATAGCAATACAAATTATGTACAAGAGATCTTATATTTTGAATAGTCAATCGTTTCTACTATTTAAAATAGTAAGATTCATAAACATTTAAAAAGTTGTAACATATAAGACATATATGTAAAGATATATTTAATAATCATAACTATATTCAATATGATTGGTTATATCACTAAATAGATTAGCTTAATGTTATAATGTTTGGGTTGGATTGAGCTTAGTTGTACCGTCTAATTCCTTTGTTAAATAGAAAAAGAATATTTAAACTAATAAATGTTAAATGGAAAAATAATATTTGGGCTGATAAAATGTTTGGTCCAAGAAGAATAAGAAAGAGACAACATTAAGGTTGTTTTCTCTCATGTTTTTTTCCATAGTTGTTGTCTGCCTCTTTGCTTTTTGCATGAGTGCTGTTATACTGTTAAAGAAATTATTGATGACAATCAGAATAAGGAAAAACACAAATTGATTTGGTATTCTTATAGTTTAGTTTACGCAATAAAACAAAACATATTAGAGTTTTTTTCAAACGGGTTATTACACGATCCCATCCGTTTTGGAGTGAGACCTGAATCTACTATTTAGATTGTGTATTTTTTTTTTGTTAGAATCACAATTTATACGATTTCAAATGCAATATGAAGTATACAACATCAATTCAGAAACACAAATGATCCGAATCTTGTATTGTATGCAATATGAAGTATACAACACCAACATTCATACGTTGAATGGACTCTTTCTGTCTTTTTCTTTCTCTTTCTCTATGTATTTGTATCACTTTCTGTCTCTTACCAGAAGGGTTGGTTGGGTTTTGAGAGGTCCTTGGACAGAGAAGAAGAAGCTTAAAAGGATGAGTCCACGGATTCAGTGAGTGGTGGTGGAAGATGAAGGTGTAGTTTGTTTTTTGTGAGTGAGTGGATGAACGACACAACAGCTTTATTTTGGACGGTTATGGTGTCCGGGGAACGCTGCTTTCCTGGTGTGTGGAAGATAGTGAAACAGGAGGAAAACAATGGAGTGTGAGAAGCCAAATATGAAACTGAATGGGCTACCTTTTTTTTTATTTTCTTCTTTTATTTATTTTTTCTTCAAAACATAATGGTTAGACTCACATTTTTTTCTATCTAACAATAATAAAGAAAACACTAAAATCCTTGAATCATATTTTCTGATTTTTAATATTTATTTGATTTTCTTTTATTTTTTCTGAAATTAATTAAATACAAATTTTTATTTTTTTCTATAAACTTTTAAAGCATTAATTAAACGCATTTTTTTATTTTTTAAAAATAAATTCTATCACCTAGAGGATGTTGACACAATTATTTTTAAAAGTTAATCAATTATAAAAAATATAAATCAAATGCATTATAATCTTAATTTTTATTTAATTTTAAATTTTGATACATTGAATCTCATTAAACATTTTATAGTTGATTAAAATTTAGTTAACCTTAATTAATATTAATAATTAAAATTCATGTTTTGGCCAATTAAGTTAGCAAAAAATATATTAATTTTAATGATTTTTTAATCAGATACCTTATTTTATTAATGTAAAGAATATTATATCTTTAATTTATTCATATTTAATATAATAACATTTCATTGTTAATATATCTTATTTATTTAATATATTTTATTATACGTTTTATTTCATTATTATAAGGCATCCTGTGCGAAAATTTAAGTGCAATTATACTTAATGTGAGTGAATTAGTTTCAGACCAGTTAACATAACAAAAAAAAAAAAAAAAAAAAAACACTATCTCATACTATAAATTGTTAAAAATAGTAATTATCTTTCAGTAATATCTTCAACAAATAAATACGCTAATAAATGTAATATGTAATAAATAAATGCAATAATAAATGTACAACTGTAATTGTACAGTGTAGTTAATGAATTTTTTATTCAAATAAGATTATTTTATTATGATCATTAATTTAACTAGTTAATTTTAATGGAAACAACTTTCATATATGTAAGTAATTAAGATCTATATTAGAGTGTTACTTTTATTTTAAAGTAATTCTATAAGTAAAATCCTTTTAGAAATAGGCTAAGTTTACATCTTAAGAATGTTATCAAGTTTGTTTAATGTTTTTATTTCATAAAATAAATCAGTTTTATAAATTTTTCCAATCAAATTTAGTAAACACGAGTCAAAATTTACTCATAAAAATATTATTGAGATAGGAACGTTTAGAAGGGAGTCTGTTTGTAATTATTTTTAAATAATTGATATTGTTGAAAATGAGAACATTTTTAGTTTGTGAGTTTTAAATTTGACTATATAACTTAATATTAAAGAATAAATTACTATTATATATGATATATACTAATTCGATAAAAAGAAATCAATTCATCTAGAATTAGAACTACCCTTCATCCAAATTTTTATATTTTAATTTAATAAACATTACAGTGAGAAATAGCTTTTTTAAAACCTCCCTTCACTTACATTAATCATATAAATTAAATAAACTGAGGTTTTATTAAGTATTTAATATAGCTGTTGTGGAGAAACCCATTTGTTCAAGTGGTCCCCACCAGGTCCCCACGGGTCCCCACCGGGTCAGACATTTATAAGTACGTGCCCTTATCACATTGCCATAAGTCGTTTTCTTTGAGTGTTTTTCCTCTTGTCCAAGACCCTGATTCCTATATAAGTCAATCGAGGTCATGTCCACATTTCTTACATAAAGGTTTATTTTCCCAATAAGATAAAAATTTTAAAAAACTTCTCAGGTCTTCTTCCTAATTTTCATTTCTCTTTCTTCTGGGTGAGCTTTGGGTGAACCTTTGAGCATTTCTTCGTGTTTCATTTCCGATCTCTCTAGGTGCCGATTTTCATTGCATGCACGTGTTCTATGGTCAAATCAGTTTATCGTTTTAACAGAAGAGTTTTCTGAGTATTTGAATTGGATAACCATTACGATTTGAGTAAAGTTTCGATTTTTATATAATTGTGACACAGGAAGGACTGGTGATATAAAACAAACAGGTCTGTAATGGAGAATTCTGCTGTATATAAAAATCTTGTTTTCTTAACCCTACAATTTCTTAATGAAGAGGGATTCAAGGAAACTGCACACAAGTATGTCACCCTCTGTATATAAAATCAGTTTTCGTTCTCATTTTCATCATCAAATCTTCTGACATTTTGTTTCCTTTAAGTTTTTATTCTTTTATTCACAGGCATGAGTGCGAAAGTGGACTATACTTTAACATGCAGTATTTCAAGGAGATGTTACTTCTGGGAAAATGGGAAGATGCTGAGAACTATCTTTCTAGATTTACAAGGATCGATGGAAGCATGCACTCAACTAAAATCTTTTTTGAAATAAGGAGACAGAAGTACCTGGAAGCATTGGACAAAGTAAGCTTCTTATTTGGAAAGGAATGCTTAATTGTTTTCATTTAGGTATATTTTTCATATCCCATTTTTCACATCTTGTTTCATCATTCATTACAGTGAGGATCGTGGCAAGGCTTTGGATATCCTCCGTGAGGAACTAAAAGTTTTTTCTCCAGGATGTGAAAATCTATTTAATGAATTCACGCGGCTTTTTTTACAGTTAAAAACATAAGGTACAACTCAAATCAAGTTAATAACGTCATGAATTTTAAACTTAACCTTTTTCTCTATCTCATCAGGAACATGTATTGCTTTTAACATATGGAGATATAAATTCTGTGACAAGAATGGTTGCAGATACTGTTGTAATACTTATTGAGAAAAATCCTGAATTTCATGGAAAATTGAGATGTCCTCCGTGCCAGAGGCTATATCGTCTTCTGAAGCAAAGGTTTCACTCTATTTTCAACTTAAAGTTGATAATATATTCACACGTAGAGCCATCATGTATGTGCATGTACTTTTCAATTGTTGGTATACTTACTATTCATCTTGTCAGTTTGAATTGGGGATATCTGCCTTCTAACGATCCAATGCAAGTTCCTGAGACAAGAACTTTTTTGTTGGACCATATTGGCGAGTCGAGTTTGAACCCTTCATCTTTGCGATCAGAAGACAATAATTCAATTGAAAACCCCAGATCTGGTAAGTATATCTCTACTCACAATTCTTAACTCTTATGCATTGACTTTGTACCCTTTCCTGCTGCATTATCAGATCTAGGTAGCTATTTATTCTTGATTTTTTTCTTGCTTAATGTAATCACTTCAATTATTGTCTATGATGGAAATAATCTTTGTTGTTTCTTGTCAACACCCAATTTTGTCCGGACAAATAAAAATTACTTTTTGCAAATATAAAAAAGGAAAAAAAAATAAAACAAAAGAATAAAAATAAGAAATTAAAACTTTTTAACATGTATCGTTTAGTTCTTTGCAATTTAGAATAAATAATAAAAAGGAACTTTGACTTTATAAGTAAAGTTTGATTAAATAATAATAATAATAAGATAAAACTTTATAAGTAAAGTTTGATTAAATAATAATAATAATAAGATAAAATGAAATTTGTAAAAAAATGATAAAATAACAAAAAAAAGGAGTGTTGGGTCTGTCTTAAAATAAGTTGAATAGAAAAATTAAGTGAGCCCAAGTGGATAGAAATATGTTTTCTGAAGCCTAATTTACTAATAAAAAAAGTTACTGTTTACACCTCCCTTATCTGTTAATTGTGCTTGCCACATAAGTCCTAAGGTTTACAGAAACACATTGCCCATTCAAGTTCCTATGTAACTTTAGTACCTTTTAATTCTTTAATTAGTGCCTAACAAATTTTATTTCTCATAACTAAATTTTCACCTTTTTGCCTTCTCACACTTATCACATTTAGTAATCACGCTTTTAACATTTAACCAATAGTCATGCTTTTAACATTTAACCAATAGTCATGCTTCTAACATTTAACCATAGTCATGCTTTTAACATTTAACCAATAGTCATGCTTTTAACATTTAACAAACAATCATGTTTTGACATTTAAACTCCCATAGCCTTATTTAACTCCTATATAGCCTTCCTATACTCATAATTAGGGTCTATTCATGTTCAGGGGCTATTTATGTTTAGTGGCTATTCATGTTCACTGACTATTCATTTTTCTTTTTATTATTATTGTCCTTTTGCTTATTCTTCCTAAAATGTAACCTCTTAAGCCAAAATGAGTTAATAGAGAGGTGGAATAATTGATTCTTAATAAAAATCATGATTGAGGGTGTTATGAGTATTATGGAGGGAGATGAAGGGATGGACAGACAAAAATATAAAGAATTGCTCCTATTTTCAAAAGGGGAGACAGAAAAATTGGGAGACCAGAAAAATTGGGGGACAGAAAAATTGAGGGACAGAGAATACACAGAAATTCTTAGAAATTTAGAGAGAAAAAGATACTGAGGAAGAATATTGAAAAATATTACTCATTTTCTGTTTGAAAAAATCTAAAGGTCCAGTAGAAACCACCAGAAAGAGAAAACAAGAAGCTAAATTAGGAATCTTCAACGGGTTCGTCTTCTTCCTTTAATTCTGTCCTGTTTTTGCTCTGTTTTTTTTATTTTGTCCATGTTTTTCATCTGTATTGTTGTGTTTTGTTTAACCTGTACAGTATCAATGAGTAATTATTTTTGCAAGCATTGTTAAATTAATTTTTATAAATTATTATATCTATGAGACGATTGCTGCCACTGGCACGATCAGGTAGATGCTTGATACGGTTGCTGTTACCACACCGATCCTGAGATTATCTAATTGCTGTATTTTTTGCACGACTAATATTGTTCATATGACAAATTTGGCTGCTGCTAGCAAAGTCAGTAAATTCCAGTAACAAAGATATAGTAACATTAGATATCATTAACCCAGAGACAGAAAATAAACACAAAACCCCAAACCAGAGTCAAAAATACCTAAACTCAAAACCCACAAAGAACTCATAATCCAAAGACCCATTCAAAAGAATACCAAACAGTCTTTCTAAAAATAAAACAGGTTAATCAAAAGTCCGTCCATAGTCAGTAGCAAATTTAATTCCAGAAAATTAATAGTCCCAACTCCAGAAAATTAATAGCAAAGTCCCAAATTCGAAAATTTTCAAGCCATGTACCAAAACATAAATTATTCAGAAACAAAAGTCCACCCCAAGCAACCAATCCAGAAACAGAACCAAAGGCAAAGAAGTCCCTTTTCCCAATTTAAAAAAAAAACTAACATCAACCGCCACTATCCCTCACGAATCCAAATAGTCACAGTAAAGAACAAAACCAAAATAATCATTCCAGAAACAAAGTAGCTCAAGCATCCGATTATAATCCTTTCTGCCACCGCTTAGGGTATTAGGATTCATTGTTTGTTTTTAATTAATCTTACTGTTTTTATGTTGTACATTTTTTTTAATAACAAAATAAAAGTAAGTTAGGAAAATAATAAAAAAGAACCTTTTTTTTACATAAACTTTTAAAAATAAAATATTAGATTTAAAATAATTTTAAAAATAATTTTAAAATATATATAATATTTAAAAAAATACATTTAATTAACAGTTTTAATAAAATTTTTACAATAAACAAATATAAATTTTTTCTTTCAGAAAAACGAGATTATATGAAATTTCGAAAAATATGAAACTATCACCAATCAACTTTTAAAATTAGAACTACGTGATCCCTGATTTTCCTTTAGAAATACGTATGACCAAGGTCAATCCTTGTCGGGTTCAAAAACATAAAAAAAATAAAAATTTGTCTATGTTATTATCTTGTTTGTTTATTGTTCATTCTTAGACTGTATTTTTTGTAAATATATATTCATTTGCTGTAATTATTTTTTTTTGGGAAAAATAACATTTTGTAGAACCACACTTATTTTTATTCATTTAATTAAAGGTACCGTCTTAGGACGGACGTTGTGGGGTGCTGACATCTTCCCCACACGTAATCGACCCCCGAATCTTAAATTTGGTTCGTAGGCATTTTTTTTTTTTTTGGTTTTTTTATAGTTTTCCCATAAAAAAGCTATAGTGGCGACTCCATTATCAATATAAACATTTTTATAAAAAAAATTAACAAGTTTGTGATCGCCCCATCGTGATTCCGGTTGCGACATTTCTCTAGAAACGGAAGATCATAATATATTATCACTAAGGGGAAGACCCTACCAGATGTCACAAGAAGTAAGTTGGATAGGTCTAAAAAAGCACAAGATTAGTATAAGTGGAATGTGAATTTAGACGAGATCAATAAAATTATTTAAATATTAGGAAAATATTATTTGACTATTTAATGTCTGAAAATATTTGATAATTTTATGAGTTAATACATTTAACATCCTTTGCTTGTCATTCTGGTTGTCTGGTAACAGAGTTGCACAGAGGAAAAAAATATAATGTCACAATTAACAACAATATAAGGTCACAATTAATCCAAATAGTAGATCCAAACTTCTATCATCATCAATTTTATCAGTTCCAACTTTCTTGCACAACTTTTCCTCTTGATTTACAAGAGAGCTTGTTTCCTTGCACTTTTCAAATTTAAACTTTTTCAAAATCTTCTTGACATATTTCTTCTGACAAATAAATATTTTATACTCAATTTGTTTAATTTTCATTTCAAGAAAGAAACTCATTAATCCAAGATCTGTCATTTCAAAAACCTTCATTTTTTCTGTTTTGAATTCATGAACCAATCTTGTATTATTTTTTGTCAGCAAAAGATTATCAATATAAAGTGAAACTATCAGAACATCATTGACACAATGTTTAACATAAATAGTAGTCTCATACAAGTTTCTTTTTTTTTTTTAGAAAAAAAAAAAACTGATGCTTGGTACATGCTTATCTATCCTATAGTACCAAGCTCTTGGAGCTTGTTTCAACCCATAAAGAGCCTTATGGTGTCTAAGCCAGCAACTGTTGTGACAACTGTTGTGAAAATGTCTGAGTAATCCACATTAGGGATTTGAGCATAGCCTTTCACAACAAATCTTGCCTTGTATTTGTTGATAGAACAATCAACATTTAACTTGGTTATGTACACCCATTTGACTCAATCACTTTTCTATCTTGGTATCAATAAACCAATTCCCATGTTTGGTTCTTCTCAGTTATAAACAATCATTCCTTCATTGCAGCCATCCAATTTTGGTCTTCCTCTGTTGCTCTAAAATTTACAGGTTCACAAACAACAATATTACACCTCTCATAAATATCAGACAATGGTCTAGTACCTCTTACAGGAGCACTATCTTCCACAAAGTAAACATCTCTATTAACTAGGATGCTTTCAGTTTGTGGCTAAAGAATTTTATAGACTTTGTTGACAGTGTTATAGTCTATAAATGCCTAGTGATGCTCTTTTATCAAACTTGTCACGCTTGTTTTATGGAATATGAGTGAAACACAAACATCCAAATATCTTAAGAAAATTTAAAAATGTTGTTTGTAACCATACCAAGCCTCGTATGGTGTATGATCCTTGCCTGCTTTTGTAGAAAGTCTATTTTGCAAAAAAGGAAATAGTTGTATGAGCTACTTCTATCCAAAACTCTTTTCATGCAACATACATCTAGTCATCTTTAAGATGTATTTGTTTCATCTCACCCTATTTTGTTGTGGAGTATAGGGAGTGACTAATTGATGCTCAATGCAAGTTTTCTCACAAAATAAATTGAAGTTTTTTGTTATGTTTTCTCTGTCATTGTCAGATTTTAGAGTTTAAAATTGGTTGCTATTTTGATTTTTTTACTAATTTTAGAGTTTAAAATTGGTTGCTATTTTGATTTTTTACTAATTTTTTGAACTTCCAAAATGAACCAGTCACTTCTAACTTGTAGTTTAGGAAAAAAATCGAACAAACTCTGTGAAATCATCAATAAAGGCAAGATAATATTGATTAGCTGTTAATGAAGGGATTTTTTGAGGTATGATATAAGTGTGGACTAACTATAACTTATAAGTGACTTTATTTGCTAACTTCGAAAAAGGCTTTCCCTTTTGCTTTCCAAATTGACAAGATTTGTAGGTTGGTATGTGATCGTCAAGTCTGAAAGATCAGCTGCCATTTTCTTGGACTTCATTTGCAGCAGACCTTAGTGGTGATAATTCTCGAGCCTCTTATCTGATGTTTTCCTTGATTGGAAAAACAACTTGGTCCTCCTCCAAGAGAATTAGAACAAAAGAATTTCCTTCCATTTTTACTTTAAAGATATTATGACTAGCAATACCTCTAATCAAGCAAAAGTTGTCTTCAAAAGTAACTTTGAAGCCTCTTTCAATCAGAGATAAAATTTGTACTTGAACAGCTAGTTATTTGCAACAGTTCCTTGTCTTTGACTGAAATATAATTATCATTACCTACTCTGATTTTGGTGATATTGATTGTCTTTAAATCTTTGAAAAGCTCCTTATCATTGGTCATATGATTAGTGCAACCACTATCAATAAGCCAGTTCTCACTCTCTTCATTGCTTGCAAAACACGTGGCTACAAAAAGTTGATCCTTCTCCTCTTAATCAACAACCTTAGCTTCTTTTTCTTGTTGCTGATTTTTTTTGCTCTTATATATGTCTGCTTCATGTCCCATTTGATTACACTTGATCCATAAATAGCATAGGGTTTCTTCGAACATTTATGGAGGGTGACCCATTTTGTCACAATGCTGATAAGATGGATCGTCTTTCTTTTCACTATTTTCTTTGTTGTAATTATTTGCACTGATATAATTACTAGTTGGATTATTATTCTTTTTGTAGTTTTTAATTTGTTGGCTTTTTGTTAGAAGAGCATCTTCAATAATGTGATCTTTACTCATTAATCTTCACTGTTCTTGGGTGTACAAGGCATGTAGCGCTTCTGTCAAAGTGATCTTAGACAGATCCTTTTTATGTTCTACAATGAAGTGATAGATGCTTCATAGCACTATTACCAAAATTTTCTTAACGATTCTGGAATTTGAAAAATCCATGTGCAACAGCCTTATTGGAAATACTCAACAATTTGTCTGAGTATTCCTTGATTGTCTTAGAGTCTTTCATCTTCATTGCTCTTGGGTCTCTAAGGCATGTAGCACCTTCAACAACATGATATTCCCTCATTAATTTTCATTGCTCTTGGGTCTGCAAGGCATGTAGGATTTCTGCCAAAGTGATCTTAGATAGCACCTTTGTGTTCTCCAACGAAGCGCTAGATACTTTTATACCTTTATGGCACTATTACCAAAATCTTCTTAGCAATCCTGGAATCTACAAAATCCCTGTCCAACAACCTATCTTGCTGACAATACTCAATTTGTCTAAATATTCTTTGATTGTCTCAGAGTCTTTCATCTTTATTGCTCTTGGGTATGCAAGATATGTAACACCTTCAACAACATGATCTTCCCTCATCAATCTTCATTGTTGTTGGGTCTTGAAGGCGTGTAACACTTTTTCCAAAGTAATCTTAGACATATCCTTTGTGTTATCCAATGAAGCACTAGATGTTTTATACTTTTTGACACTGTTACCAAAATTTTCTTAACAATTCTGGAATCTGCAAGATCCCTGCCTAACAGCCTTATCTTGCTGGTAGTACTCAACAATTTGATTGAGTATTCCTTGATTGTCTCAAAATCTTTCATCTAAACTCCGTCTTAAATTTAACACCTGCATGTTTTTAATTATTTCTTCTCTAGCATATTTCTACTTTAGATAATCTCAATTTTTTTTTGTTGATTTGAGTGTCATGATTCTAGTAAAGATGATTGCAAAAATTCTAACAAAAAGGTCTGATGGGGTTGTCTAGGAGTGAAAGAATTTCATAATTTTTTTTATAGTTTCCCAGAAATCCAAAACCTCGAGGGAAGCCTCCATTGTCACAGTTCATAGATCCTAATTTCCCCATTGAAATTGAAATAGTTGTTTGGAAGAAACTTGCTTCAGAGTCCATGTTGTAAATTATAAGTCTAGTAAGAAAAAAACTCTATAATACCAATTGTAGAAAATTATCAAGAAAATAAAGAACAGAATTGAACAGAGAAAAAATATAATATATTAAATGAGAAAGAATGATATTATTTTAATATCAGAAACCTTATAATTTATAAAGCTTAAAAAATAACTAACAACTAACAACATGGTCATAGGAATAAGCCATTCATATAAAATGAGATAAAAAACATGAAAACATAAAACTTTCTAACTTACTTCTTAAGACTAGGAAATCATCAACAAACATAATTAGAACTTATAATATAATTAGAACTTGGAATGTTTCAATCTTGAAGCATTTTTCTATTATTAGCCAACCAATGTGTGTTTTCTATTTGTTTCTTGCAATATGTCATAAGTTTTCTGCATCAAAAAGATTAATTCATAACAACACTAACTATAAATGAAGTATCTGTTGTTAATTGAGTTATAATTTCTTACTCTTTAGAACACTAAGAAAACTCCAAAACTTTGAGTGAGTCAATAACTTAAGGTGTTTTTCGCATCATCAACATGATCTGTTCAATCAATATGAAAAACCTTAAGATTTTAGGTTGAATGTGACATCATTTTTTCTTGTGTGTCTGACTCATATCTCATTATTATGAGATATTGTCAATGTTTTTTCTAACAAGTTATATCAGAACTAATGGTTTATAGTTGAGGTTTCAGGGCGGTATAAACAAGGGAGATTCTCCTTTTAATTCATCAGAGTTGCATCTTGTTTAATTTTTTTTACACACAAATATTTCATTTTGTTTTTTTTAACCTGTATATCAAAGAAGAATGTTACGATTCAAAGATCTCTCATTTCAATATTATTTTTCTTGTCATTAAACTTTTCAAATAATTTCTATGTCTTCTTGTAATAAAAATAGTATTACCTAAATGGATACTACAAGTATTCTCCTATTATCTTTGAATGACAAAAACTAAAAACTTTTGGTTGGTCAACAAAGTTTTTTTTTCTAAACATTAATTTTGTTGTTGGGTGAGTCAAAATCATATATAATGAATTGATACCACCTCAAACTCGACATTTGTGAGTTTTCTTGTTTATATGGTGTTCAATTTTTTAATTTTTACTCAATGTAAAGTTCAAACTCATACTTAAATTTTTAATACAAAATTACCTAGTCATCAATATATTGTCACAGCTCTTTTGCCTTTAACTTCAATGTATGCTCCATTTTCAACCTTCACTTTAGAAAGAATAGTTTAATCAAGATTTCTAAATAGCTTATAATAATAAATAATGTGATTTGTACTACCACTATTAACAAGTCAACTTTTTACTATTAACAAGTCAACTTCTTGTAAAGTTATAAAAAATTATTTTTATAATAACTATTACCTTTAGGTTGTAAAATGGTTAGTGTAATTGTCAAAATTTTATTTCTTATGCAATTTATAGTATTTTTGTTTGAAAAGTTATAAAGTAATCTTGTGTTATTTGTAAAACAATATATTGAGGTTCATTAGCTTATATAAACATTATAGATACAAATATACCTTTGTTTTTGAATTGGACTTGCTTATTCACATTTCTTTATATCTTATACTACTTGACTGACCTAATTTAAACTTAATTTTTGTAAAAGACCGGGTACCAAGGAGACTTGGAAGATGGGAGGTCTAATTCAATGCTTTGGAATGACTTAGCAATTTGTGAGTTATACCATTGTCAGTTCTTGCAGCTTCCTACCCCTCCAGAAATAAGCAAGGTATGACCTTCTAGAGTAATGCTTTATTAGATTATTGTTAACACGTGTATTATCACTAATTTTTTAAAATATTTCAACATGATAAATATCATCTTTTAATGTGTCATGAATAGTTCTATTTGAAATGTTTAAAATCCCTTTTTACATAAAATTTAAAAGATAAATGCAATCATAAAATAACAATTACTACATGGATTAATAAGATGCTTGTCATAAATACATGAGTTCAAAATGAAGGTTTTAATTCACATAAGACATATTTTGCAGAAACAAATACAAGTTAGAATTTACTATTAGGTTTCACAAAATAAGAAATTGTCATTAGCTTTCCCTACATAAAACAGATACTTAGACCGGCTTACATCAATGGGGGAAAAGGCATTTTGGCATTGGCATCAAATGGTGATCACCTAGTTTGGAAGTGGCCTTCTAACAGCCTTAACCTGGATGGCAGGGTAAGTAAAAACATAAAATCCACTTTTTTTAATATGAATTCTCCCTCTCCCACCCTGCCTTCATATTTGTAGTCCTCTTACTTTGTAGTTGAATTAATTATAAAATATAATTAATAATTGTAGGCAACTACACAAGTTTCTGCTCACATTTGGCAACCAGGAAGTGGCTCACAATTGATGAGCAACAAACTTAGAAGTACTTAGAAGTTCATATAGTGGAGATCCAATTTCTTCTTTTTCATTGTCAAATAACAGTCTATATCTCATGTCAACATCAGGGGAACAATCTACTTATTCAGCATGTTCTCATTTAAGGTAAAACTAGAACATAAAAGAAATGTTCTTAATTTATATGAAATTGTTTAATGTTAATATTTTAATATTATTGTGGAAGGTTTGGTTCCATCCCTACATTCATAAAAGTTTTATAGAAATTATCATTATGCATAAACTTTTTTTTTGAATCAAATTAATTGATTTTTCATTTTGTTATTATGTTGTGTGCCTTTTTTGATCTTGTGCTTATTCATCTATAAACACTCTTTTTTTTATTTGATATCCCGCTACCATTTACAAGTTTGCTATTACGTGTTTACAATGAAATTATGATATGTCTAATCATGTTAACACTGTTCAATAAATACAGCCTATGGCGAATTTCTTGCCACCACTACCTATGGCAACTTGTCTCGCCTTTTATCCTCGTGATAATAATATACTTGCTGTTGGTATGAATGATTTCAGTGTAACTATATACCATCTTCGTACCTATAAGGTATATATCTTCCTTTATCTTTCAGAAAGATATGCTTCATCACCTATTTCAAAGAGGTTGAAGGTATTTTTTTTGTATCTTACTTTTGTATAGATTATAAGAAAACTTGAGGGTCACTCTAAAAGAGTTTCCGATCTTGCATTTGCCTGCAATTTTGATCTGCTTGTTTCAGTTGGTGTAAATGATCAGGTTAGTATTTAATATTTATCATATGCATATAAGCTAATTGATTTTGCTGGTTAGTTCCATATGAACTTGAATTGTCATTATTTTGATTATCTCTTGTAGATTTTTGTACGGAACACCAATGAATAGAAAAAATAGAAAGAAAAGTACTTGCAATGATATGGACAAAGGGTGCTAGAAGTACTCTCTAAAACATATGTTCAATTTTACCTAGATGAGAGGCATTTTCTTGTTGTAAAAAAGGACTATCTTACAATGTTCGAAGCAACAAATCTCAAATGTTGCAACCAGGTTCTCTTTTTTTTCCCACTTACCATATGGTTTTTCCTATATATAGTGAGTTGTTTCTTACTTAACAAATGTACAAACTTTTGTTTCATGATAGTGGGTTCCAAGAGTTGCAGTGGGTATCTCCCAAGCAACTTTCTCATCTGATGGTCAGGCTGTGTATGTCGGTTTTGTTGATGGAAATGTGGCAATACTTGATACCTTAAAGTTTCAAATACGTTGTAGGATTAATCTCTCGACTTACGTTCCTACAACTCCAAGGTATGTTTTTCTTCTTTTTAAGGTAACAATTTCTAGGCATGCCTAAGTATATGCATTCATAATAAATAATAATATCATCTTACCAAAAGAGAGTTTCTGTAAACATTTTTTTTGGTCTGTGCATTATGAATTGTCATTATCCTTCATTTAGACTTTATTCGATAGTCTTAAGAAAAAAATAATAATGAATTTAAATAAAGTAGTGTAGAAAGTAACTACGGATTTGAATAAAAAAGTTACATATGATTTGATTGATATATAATAATTTTTTATATTAATATATTTTTTTAAAAATGTATAAAATAAAATTTAAAAATAATTTAAAATTATTTTTAAATAATTTAATTTATTTAATGTATTATTTATTTTGCTTTAATCTACTTATTTTATTATAAAAACATAAAATAATAATTAATTATATAAAATATGTAATTGATTATCTTTTTCAAGTGTATAATATTTCTTTATAAATATTTTTCATATGTATAAAAATATAAGTTATAAAACTTTTGTCAGCTGTATTTTTTTAATTTTTAAATTCTTGAAATTTACACTTTTGTTCTGTCTTTCTCTGATCAAGGATGGGATGTTTTGTAGGTTGCATGACGTTTTATATTCTAACTTTGACACAATTGGACACCAAAAAAAACTAATAGCCACTTTTTAATTTTTAAATATGGCATATTTCCTTGGCACACGTTATAATTATATTATTTGTTATCTGTCTATTCCAGTTCCAGCATTTCTCCACTAGCCATTGCTGCGCATCCACATAAGCCAAGCCAATTTGTTGTGGGGCTCACAGATGGTAGGGTTTTTGTGTTTGAGCCTCAAAAGCCAGAAGATTGAACGTGTTTAGCCTTTCCAAGGTTGTGAGAGTCAATGAACGTGTCAAAAATAATATAAGTGACAAAAGATTTAAAAAAACAGTAATCAAGAATTGGAGAAAATAAAAGATGACAACATTGTTATCGTTACTCTTAATTATCTATTACTACTTTTTTTTATTCATTCTATTTTGAATTGTCCTTAATTACATGATTGTGATATATTTCTAATTATCGTGTTATGGTCCAAATTTTTCATTATTTAACTAAAAGAATTAATATTAAAAATAAACATTAATTTAGTCTAATTGTGTTTTAAAGATGATTATCATTCGATCATTAACTATGAAAGCGCCTAAGGAAAACAAAATAGTTTTTTTTCAAACTATAATTTATTTTTATTATTTGCTTTCACTTTAGTTATGAAATTATATAATTATTTTTAATGTATTTCTCTTAATATTTTTATGGGAAATAGTGAAAATATTTTTTTGTTTTTTCCTATTTTTTAGAATTATTGAAAAAATAGAAGAAATGAACACGTTTAGAAATTTGAAGTTAAAAGTGAAAAATAAGATATAATGTTTTCTCAAAATAAACAATCCTTCTTTTACGTTTTTCTATCTCATTTAGTTTTACTTTAAACATTTCAATAAATTCATTATTAAGTTCCGTCCATATGCATGATTTTTCTACATTTTAGAAGATATAATTAGTAGCAGAAGACTGGAATACTATAGGGTGAATAAAAAGTGGGAATACAAATAATATACTAGGAATAGAATGCTTTCCACCATTTATTGTTTACCATCTATCATTTCCTCCTTTTACTATTAATTACATATTATAAAGTTATATAAACTAAGCCAGTGAAATATTTTTATGTTTTTTTATACTTACAATGTTAACCATAATATTTGTTTTTATACATCCACAAATTTAGTATTATTTTTTGTATTTATTCTTAAAAATTATAAAATAAAATCAGTTTTTCTCATTAATTATTTTCATGTGTGTGAATAGTAAGCAAATGAGATAGACACTTGGAACTAATAATTGGTAATGGTAACTGTTCATTAAGCTAATTACGAATATTGAATATTATAGTTTTAGTTTATGTTGATGTATTTTGATGATGACGTGAATGTTTATAACTTTAATATTTGAATGATTGAAAATTGTGCATCTGGAAATGAATAAGGTAAGAATATTGTATTACATTCATTGTTAATGTTAACCTTGATTCAAATTTAAACAGTTTTTCAAAAATGTTTTAATAGATTTTGAAGCACAGATTAAACGATTATAATTTAAGGCACAGTTAAACAAATATTTTTAAAACAATCAATTAAGTTGTTCTGATTAGCTTTCAAGAAATAACTAAAGGCAAAATAATTGATCCTCTCATAATTGAACTCTCATTTGATTGATTATATGATAAAATATTTGATTAAATTATTATGTTTATAGATAAAACCGATTGATAAATAATTGATTATCATTAAATTATAAAATATTTCCTATAAACTTTTTGCATTGTTTTCTTGAGTTTAATAATTGCATTTGATATTACAAATCTTATTACTTCAAAAACAAATCCAAGATAATGAAAAACAAATATCTTACCCCTTTTGAGAAAATTTTCTTACGAGGACAGTTGGTGACTTTAATATTATAATATTATATATTTTGATTTTAATTTGTTAAATATTTTTCACTTTTTATTATTTCTTTCCAAAACTATTGTGTGCTCTCATTTGCAATAGATAATTTAAGTCGCTATTTTGTAAGATTCCGTAAAATTTATTATTTAGAGTTAAATAAAGCTTAAATATTAAAATATTTTTTATAAACAAAAGATAATTTAGTAAAATTATTCAAAATGTAATTCTTCTTTCATAAGGATTTAAAAGTTTAAAATATAACTAAATAAACATCAAATAACTACTCTGACATAATTTTATTATCAATTTGAAATATATCATCTCTTATAATAACATAATCTGCTCACATGTAATACACGATTATCACATATAAGAAAAAAAAAAACACAAACAACCACACAAGAAAGATAAGCTAACTATTTAGAACATGCTTAAAATAAACATTCCAACATTTACAATTAAAAATCAAAGTCACATTTCAACATTTCATAGACATTGACTTTACTTCCAAAAGACTCACATTGAATTAGACCAAAGTCAGTTCTCACTCTCTTCACTGCTTGCAAAATTATACGTGGCTACAAAGAGTTTATCTTCCTCCTCTTAATCAACAACCTTAACTTCTTTTTCTTGTTATTGATTTTTACTCCTGCATATGACTGCTTCATGTCCCATTTGATTGCACTTGATGCATATAACATCGGGTCTCTTGGAACATTTAAATGGAAGGTGACCCATTTTGTCATAGTGGGTAATTTTTCTTTTACCCCTTTTCTTTGTTGTAACTATTTGCACTATTCTAATTACTAGTTGGATTATTTTTATTTTGTAGTTTTTAGCTTGTTGGCTCTTGATTAAAAAAGTACATTCAATAACATGATTTTCCCTTATCAATTTTCATTGCTCTTGGGTCTATAAGGCATGTAGCATTTTTGTCGATCTTAGACAGATTTTTGTGTTCTCCAATGGAGCTATAAATGTTTCATACCTTTCTAGCATTATTACCAGAATTTTCTTAGCAATTCTGAAATCTGCAAAATCTCTGCCCAACAGCTTTATCTGGCTAGCAATACACAACAATTTGTCTGAGTTTTCCTTGATTGTCTTAGAGTCTATCATCTTTATTGTTCTTGGGTCTACAAGGCATGTAACACCTTCAAAAGCATGATCTTTCCTCATCAATCTTCATTGCTCTTGGATCTGCAAGACATGTAGAAATTCGGGATCTTAGACGCATCCTTTGTATTCGCCAATGAAGCTCTAGATGCTTTATACCTTTCTGGCATTGTGACCAGAATTTTCTTAGCAATTCTGGAAACTGTAAAATCCCTGCCGAATAGTCTTAGTCTTATATTGTTGGCAACACTCAACAATTTGTCTAAGTATTCCTTGATTATCTCAAAGTCTTTCATCTTTATTGTTATTGGGTATGCAAGGCATGTAGCACCTTCAACAGCATGATCTCCTCTCATCAATCTTCATTGCTCTTAGGTCTGCAAGACATGTGACACTGCTGTCACTTATTTCTTAACAATTCTGAAATCTGTAAATTCCCTGTCCAACAGCCTTATCTCGTTGGCAATACTCAACAATTTGTTTGAGTATTCCTTAATTGTTTAAGAGTCTTTTATCATTTGAAGTCTAAACTCCCTCATTAAATTTAGCACCTACATGTTTCGAATTCTTTCATAATATTTGTCTACAACTTTCTAGAGATCCAAAGCTTCAAGGTAAGCCTCCATTCTGACGTACCAGAGATCACAATTTTTCCTATTGAAAAATGGAAGAGTTGTTTGGGAGAAATTTGCTTCAAAGTCCATATTATAGGTCTTTTAAGAAAAAAAACTCTATGATATCAATGGTTTGGAGATTATCAAGAAAATAAAGAATAGAATTGCACAAATAAAAAAAAATATAATATGTTGAACAAGAAAGATTGATTTTGTTATTTAACATCAGAAACCTTATAATTTATAAAGCTTAAAAAAACAACTAACCACTAAAAACATGATCCTAGGAATAAGTCGTTAACAGATAACAATAAAAAACACCCAAAACTTCCTAACTGACTCTTAATACTAGGAAATCATCAACAAACTTTCGTGAAGCATTTTCCTACCATCAGCCAATAATTGTGCACTTTTTGTTTGTTTCTTGCAATTTATACATTAAAATGTTTAATTCACATCAATAATAACTATATATGAAGTATCTATTGTTGATTGAGCTATAATTTCTTACTTTTTAAAACATTGAGAAAACTCCAAAATTTTTAGTAAGTCAATAATCTAAGATGTTTCTCATATCATCAACATGATTTGTCTAATCAATATGAAAACGTTTAAAAAGATTCAAACTTTTAATTTGGTTGAATCTTATTTCAAAATTAATTGTCTCTAATGTATCTAAGAATCATTTTTGTTTCTTGAAAGTGAATTAGACTACATAATGCATATACTTAACTTGGTTGAACCTTTTCCAACAAGTGGTATGTATCAAAGTCGATGGTTTATGGTTGAAACATGCTCAAACAGAGGTTTCAGAGAGTTACAAGTGAAAGAGATTCTCTTTTTGATTCATCAGAGTTGCAGCTTGTTTAATTTTTTTTACATACAAATATTTCATTTTGCTTCTTTTTTTAACTTGTAAATTAAAGAAGAATGTCACGATTCCAATATCTGTCATTTCAAAATTATCTTTCTTGTCCTTAAACTTGTCAAGCAATTTCTATTTTCTTGTAATAAGAATAGTATCAACCTAAAGGAATATTACAAATATTCTCCTCTTATTTTTGAATGACAAAAACTTTTGGACAATAAAAGATTTCTTCTTCCAAATATTAATTTTGTTTTGGTCTTGGAAGATTCAACAACAATGAGAGATTAATCAAAATCATATATATAAGAGATTAACATCACTTCTAATTTGACATTAGTGGATTTTTTTCTTTATATATTGCTTAATTTTATTATTTTTATTCAATGTAAGACTTAAAATCATATTTAGATTTTTAATACAAAATTATCTTATCATCGATAGATTGTCAGAGCTCCTTTGCCTTTAACTTCAATATATGCTCCATTTTCAACCTTCACTTTATAAAGAAAGAATAGTTTAATCAAGATTTCTAAAATGTTTATAATAATAAGTCATGAGATTTGTACAATCACCGTAAATAAAACTTTTTGTAAAATTATCAAAACATGATAAGAAAATATCTTATCCTCTTACAATTGGTGTTCAACAACCTTGACTTTAATATTGTTAGGATATGCTGCATATCCTTTTTGTGTCCTAAATGACCATACCTATGACACCTGGGATCTGGCCTCCACCAAGATTGCTTTTGTGGATGATTACTGTTTTTTTCTTCTTTTTTCTCTGTAAGGACATGGTGCCTAAGTATTACTACTCTGACTATTGTTTTTATTGCTTGCTAATCCTTCAAACTTGTTTTTGTTATTATTGTTGAAAATAAAGGTGTTTTGTTTCTAGAGTTTTCTATAATTAATAAGATAGCTGGGAGAAGTTTACAATTAATAGGATAGTTGGGAACTTTTAAATTAATTAGGAGTCTAGAATGTATAGAGCTAATCATTTGTCATTTGTATCAAGCTATTTTGAGAAGTGAAAGTATTCTAAAGTTTCTTTCCTCTTTTCTTAAATAATTCTCCTTTGTTTTTTATGTTATTCTTCTTTGATTATATTTTTTTCACTTTTGTTTGTTCGATCTTGGGCCAGCAGACTTTCTCTTTTTTTTGTATTCTTTTATATTTTACATGGTATTGGAGTCATAAGGGCTCTAGTATGTGTGTCAAGATCCCTTTGTGAAAAAATCAACTAGTGCTTTAAAGGTGGATTCAATTGGTCGTAGTGGACTTAGTATTGAGCTCTTAAATTAGTTCAACTACAGGGTATGGAGGACTTGTATGGAGTCTTATCTCATTGGTGAAAATTTGTGGGATGTTGTTGATGGGAGTAATACAAGTTCTCCTACTAACGAGTCAAGAAACGTCAATGCACTCAAAAGATGGAAGCAATTGAATGCAAAAGCAGAGTTTGTGTTGAACAGATCGATTTCTCATGGCTTGTTCGATCACATCATGCGGTGCAAATCAGCCCTGTAGCCAAGATGATTTCAGTTCGCATGGTGTTGGCTATAGCAGCATTCCATGATTGGAAATTATGGCAACTTGATGTGAAGAATGTGTTCTTTATAAAGGGAGCTAGATAAAGATATCTATATGGAACAACCTCCAGGTTATGTTTTTAACTCCCATCCTAATTATGTATGTAAACTTAAAAAGGCTTTATTGTTTGTTTTTCAAAATAGGAGGATATAAAATAATAAAAATGAACAAAATTGAATGAAGATGTATGAAGAAAAAATATATTGTTGTTTCTTTTTCTCTGAGCCTTGAACAATTTACATTTATAATATTTGAAGAAAGAAAAAATAACTGATTGAAATTACTCTCCTTAAAGTTTAGGAGTAGTTATAAAAAAAACTGAAATACTTTATCCTAACATCTAGGAAACAATTATTCTAATTAAAGAAAGGACGTATTCAGAAACTGAAGTAAATCAATGTGCAATTTCAAAAACAAATATCTAACACTCCTCCTTGATTTTGGAACTGTAAACTTCAATCTTCTGTCTTGAGTCTTCAAATCTAAGACAACTTCCTTGCTACATTAAACTTCTCTCAAGAAATAGTATTTGATCTTTAAATATTTAGTCTTCCCATGAAACACATGATTGTTGGAAATTGCAATGGTTGCTTGATTATCAACATTGATAATAGTTCCATCCTCCTCATTAAACTTCAAATCTACAAGTATTTTTCTAATCCACAAAGCTTGATTAACAACAACAACAGTTGCTATATATATTTTACTTTAGCTGTGAATTGAGCCACCACTTCTTTTTGAATTCCAAGAGAAATAACCAGAACTAAGACTAAACAGATAACCTGAAGTGCTTTTCATATATCACAAGAACCTGCCCAGACGGCCAGAAAAAAATTGAATCGTTGTAGCTTGTTGACACATCCCCTTTGAGAAAGGTATATTATTTGCCTTCCCAGATTTCACATTACTGTTGTTTGCATCAGAAGCTTCATCACTTTGATACTTTGATTGTTGAAATACCGGAACCTTCAAAGCATTACTCGGCCTACTTCCACTAGCATCTTGGTAAGGTTCCACAGGACTATTGTTGGTATTAAACTTCCATGAGTACAAATCAAGAACACTGTCCTCCAAACTCTTTGAGAAAGTAAATTTTTTTTCAGTCTTCCCAACCACTTCACTGGACTTATTCCTTTCCCCTATAGAAGCAACAATTTTCCATTTGCTTTCTTCTGCAACATTTCTACCAGTTCTAGATTCTATCTCCTTCACAATCAATTATTTAGAAACTTCAATACCGTCATGAGAATCCAACCCATGATTTTCCACTACTGGCTTTCCATGATTTTCTACTACAGGCTTCCTAGACTGCTTCCCGAGTTGATAAATTTCACATATTCTATCTCTAGCTTCAACATAAGGCAAACTCTGCACTAACTCATTTTTATGCATGAAGTTAAGTGCAGAATAGTCAAAATGCCCTAACCTTTCATTCCAAATCAGCTACAGAAGAGTAAGCGAGTTCTGTTTGCAAGTTTACAGAGAAGCTTTTGCCCTTCACCTTTACTGACAACAACTTAATGCCAATAGTATCAAAAATTTCATAGGTTTTATCCTCGAAGACCACATCATAATCTTTCTCTAAAAGATGCCCAATACTTAGCAGATTTTGATCAATTTCAGGGACATATAGAACATCGGAGATTATTCTTGTACCTGAGCCATAATCAATGGCAATATCACCTATGTCTTTGACCTCAATATAGTCTCCATTCCCAATTCTGACTTTTGAAGAGTGAGTTCTGTCCAGCTTTACAAACATGCCTTTATCATGAGTTATGTGATGAGTGCATCCACTGTCAATCAACCATGCTTCACTAGTGATGTTTTTAGCAAAGCAAGTTGCCACAAAAAGATGTTTCTCCTTCTCGTCATCGGTCTCTTGAGTAATTTGCGCCCCTTATTGCTTTCTTTTGCATACCTTCTCCACATGACCCTTTTGATTGCACGACCTATACACCACATCGGGTCTCCACCAACTATGGATGAGAAGTTTTTTTGCAGTGTTGATATGCTGATTACTTCTCATTCTCGTCATTGCCATCCTCATCCCTTTTCTTCTCATTTTTTCAGTCTTTCTTCTTTGCTTTGTAATTCGGTTGTGACTTTGCTAGAAAAGCTCCTTCAGTACTCAACTATTCTCTCAACATTCTTCTTTGTTCTTGGGTTTGCAGAGAGTTCATCAACTCGATTAGTGAAATCATTGTGAGATCTCTTAATTCTTCAAGTGATGAGAGCTTTGCTTCAAACCTCTCTCCGAGACTCACCAACACTTTTTTTACGATCCTTTTATTAGGTAAATCTTCACGTAATAGTCAGATCTTGTTGAAGACTGCCAAGAGCCTATCAATATATTCGTTGATGGTCTCGACCTCCTTTATTCTTAGCATCTCAAATTCTCTTTTGAGATTGAGAACTTGCATCTGCCGAGTTTTTTCATTCCCTTGAAACGTCTCTTGGAGAGTGTCTCATACTTCTTTAGCTGTTTCACAGGCCATAATTATAGTGAATACAACATTAGAAATAGCAGAGTGAATACAGGTCTTGGCCTTCGATCTTCTTATTGCTTCATCATTATAATTTCTGATTTGAGCTACAGTTGGATCTTCTTGTAGCGACTGGATTTCAGACATCACAACATCCCACAAACCACTCGCTTCTAGATAAGACTTCATTTTAGCATACCATATTTGATAGTTTTTTCCAAAGGTGATGCCATGAAGTTTTCAGCCACGGGTGAAGTTTTTGTTTTTCTCAAAAGGTTTCTCACTGGTTTCCCTCTGTTGTTTTTTTTTTCTCGTAGTCTCACACACAGACCCTTAAGAACTAAGAGCTCAGATGCCAATTGTTGGTTTTTCAGAATAGGAGGATATAAAATAATAAAAATGAATAAAATTGAACAAAGATGTATCAAGAAAAAATATATTATTATTTCTTCTTATTTCTTGAGTCATGAACAACTTACATTTGTAATACTTGGAGAAATTGACTGAAATTACTCCCCTTAAAGTTTTTAGGAGCAGTTATCAAAAACTGAAATACTTTATCCTAACATCTAGGAATTAATTAGGAACAATAATTATTAAAGATGTATTCAAAAACTGAAACAAATCAATGTGAAATTTCTAAAACAAATATCTAACAACTCTATGGGCTCAAGCAAGCTCCGAGTGTATTGTATGCTAAAATCTCTCAATATTTACAATTTTGTAGCTATCAAAACTTTGGATTTAGACCCTAGCTTGTTTGTTAAAAAACAAGGAAGCTTGCATTTTGTTCTATTGTTGTATGTGGATGATATAATAATATTTAGGTATTCAAGTGTGAGTCTAAGTCTCACATTGGATAGGAATGAAAAAATTGAGCAACATATAAGAAAGAAGACCCACAAACCCATCTCGAATGCCTTAAGGTTTTGGGTTGAAGGTGGTGTCATTTCCTTATGTGTGGTTTGACTCAGTTCTCATTCTTGTGAGATCTCCCCGGTTTGCCCCCTCGGATTCTCCCAACAAGTGGTATCAGAGCGGTTAGTTTACGGCTTAGACGAGTACAGTTTGACCCTGTACCGAAAGTCTTCCTGATGGAGATTTCAGGCAAGCATGTCCCGTATAAGTGTGTGAACGGCAGTACAAGTGAGGGGTCATGAGTAATGTACTCGGGGTCAGTTGCTTTCGCTTGAGGGGAAGTGTATCAATGTGGAAGAGAAACTCTCACTTGAGGGGGAGATTTTTAGGTATTCAAGTGTGAGTCGAAGTCCCAAATTGGGTAGGAATGAAAAAATTGAGCAACATATAAGAAAGAAGACACACAAACCCAACGCCTTAAGGTTTTGGGTTGAAGGTGGTGTCATTCCCTTATATGTGGTATGACTCAGTTCTCATTGTTTGAGATCTCCCCGGTTTCCCCCTCGGATTTTCTCAACAAGTAGTATTAGAGTCGTTGGTTTACGGCTTGGGCGAATACAGTTTGACCCTGTATCGAAAGTCTTCCAGATGGAGATTTCAGGCAAGCGTGTCCCGTATAAGTGGGTGAACGGCGGTATAAGTGAGGGGTCATGGTAATGTACTTGGGGTCGATTGCTTCCGCTCGAAGGGGAGTGTATCATTGTGGTGGAGGAGGGACTCTCACTTGAGGGGGAGATTGTTAAGTATTCAAGTGTGAGTAGGTTTGCAGATCTTCTTTCTTATATGTTGTTCAACTTTCTCATTCCTACCCAATGTGGGACTTGGACTCACACTTGAATACCTAACAATAATAACAGGCAATGGTACAACGGAATTTGAAAAGCTTCATAATGAGTATGCCATCAGATTTGATATCATGAAGTTGGGGGAGTTGCATCACTTTCTTGGCTTAGAGGTGACAAACTTGGCAAGTGGTATCTTTCTTTCTCAAGAAAGTTATGCCAAAAAGTTAGTTGAATGATTTGGGCTAAATCAAAGCAAAAAGTGTTCAACTCCACTAGAGGCAAACATGAAGTTAAGACGTGAAGAAGGATAACTTTTGGTCAATCCGCAGCCTTACCGTGCTTCTACATTTAACTATCACAAGAACCGATATTGCTTTTTCAGTTGATTTGGTTAGCAGATTTATGCAGTCACTGAGAAAACCTCACTTAGAAGCAGTAAAAAAGATTTTTGAAATATGTCAACTCAACTCTTTGACATAGGTCTCTATTTTTCAAGAAGAAAGTTATCTCCTCTCTAGTTGGTTTCACCGATGTTTATTTTGGCAGAGACTTGGATGATCTGAGATCCACTTCAGGATATGTATTTCTTAGTGGCGGGACAAGTATTTCTGGGTGTAGCAAGAAACAAAATTCAGTCTCTTTGTCAACTACAGAGGCAGAGTACAAAGTTGCTGCTCTTGCTGCTTGAGAATCCATTTGGCTTCAAAGACTTGCAAACGATTTACATCATCCTATAACTAAGCCAACTACACTTTTTGGAGATAATCATAGGGGCTCTCAAGCTCACTTATCCAATATTTCATGCAAGAACCTAGAATATTGAGATCAAGCATTACTTTATTAGAGAAAAGGTTTTTGACAAGACCATTGACACATTGGAAGTGCAAAGTGAGAAAAATATTGCCGACATTTTCACAAAGTCGTTTTCTAAGACTTCCTTTGAGTTTCTTCGTGTGAAACTCGGGTTAATATCCAAAATATCACTTTAAAGTTGAAAATAAAGTTGATTTTTTTCTAAAGTTTTCTATAATTAATAAAATAAGTTAGTTGGAATAATTCTACAATATTCTAGAGATGTCCAAAATTAATAGAGTAGTTGGGAGATGTCTACAATTAATAGGGTAGTTGAGAATTTTCAAATTAATTAGGAGTAGAGTGGTTGGGAGATATCTACAATTAATAGGGTAGTTGAGAATTTTCAAATTAATTAGGAATCTAAAATCTTCTCATGAGTACTATAAATATAGCCTTATTTGTCATTTGTATCAAGCCATTTTGATAAATAAAAGTCCATTTCCTCTCTTTTGGAATCATTTTCTTTTATTTTTAAGGTCTTTGATTATAGTCTTTCACTTTTTTGTTGTTCGATCTTGAACCAGCAAGTTTTTTTCTGTTGATCTTTTATATTTTACAATCATTGTCAATTTTCAACTTGAAAAGCACTTTCTATATATTCTTTTGTGATCTCCAAAGTTGTTAGAAGCTTTAAAGCTATGAGGTACAGTTGCAATAATGTTTTCAACAATTTTGGAATCAAGAAACTTAGTGCCTAGCATTTACAATGCTAAACAATTTTTCAGAGTACTTTTTGATGGTCTTAGACTCTTTTATTCTCTACAAAGTTTCTTATTAAATTTAACACGTACATGCTTTGTAACATGCTTTGTATTCTCTGATCTGCTGCATATTCTTCTTTTAGATAATCCCAATTTTTTTTTATTTGAGATTCATGATTCGGATGAATATATTGTGAGACACTAGCAAATATACACCCCTTTACCATTCTTTTCTTTGTAGTTTTTAATATGCGTATCTAACAAGAGAGGAATATCATAATTTTCTTTTATGACTTCCTAGTGCCTAAATTTTTCTGATTTTTATTTGTATTGGGAGTGGGGTTGTAAATGAATACAATTTGGATCATAATATTTTGAGGCCCATAAATTTTTACACTTACATTATGTATACTATTTTACTCTTTATCTTCTATTTTTTTTATAAATATAAGAATTTATTTTTATAATAATTATTATCTCTAAAAGTGGATTGCGGTTGGTGTAGTTGTCAAAACTTTATTTCTCATGCAACAATTTATAGTATTTTTGTTTGAAAATTTATAAAGTAATCTGGTGTTATTTGTAAAACAATATATTGAGGTTCATTAGCTTATATAAACATTATACATACAAATATACCTTTGTTTGCTTTGTTTTTGGATTGGACTTACTTATTCACATTTTTTATATTTTTTATATATTTTATACTATTTGATTGCCCTATTTTAAACTTGATCTTTAAAAAAGACTGGGAAAATAAAAATTTTTGAGTTATCCCATTGTCGGTTCTTTCAGCTTCTCCGGAAATAAGCAAGGTATGACCTCTTAGGGTAATGCTTTATTATTAGATTATTCTTAAAATGTATATTATCACTAATATTTAAATATATTTGAACATGATAAATATCATCCTTTAATGTGCCATGGATAGCTCTATTTTAAATGTTCAAATTCTCTTTTACATAAAATTTCTAAGATAAATGCAATCAACAAATAAGAGTTACTGCATGGATTAATAAAATGCTTGTTGAGTTGAGAATGAGAGTTTCAATTTATTATAAATCTTTCTTCATCTCTTTATTTTCATAAAATAATTTATATAAGATATATTTTACACAAAATATATAATAGTTCGAATTTACTAGTAGGTTTCACAAAATTAAAGATAATAAAAAATTTGGCTACATAAAACAGATACTCAGACTCGCTTACACCAATGAGAGAAAAGGCATATTGGCATTGGCATCAAATGGTGATCATCTATTTTGTAAATGGCCTTGTAATAACCTTAACCCTGATGGCAAGGTAAGTAAAAACATAAAATCCACTTTTTTTAATGAGGATTCTCCATCTCCCATCCACTTTTTTTAATGAGGATTCTCCATCTCCCATCCTACCTTCATATTTTTAGTCTTCTTACATTGTAGTTGAATTAATTATATAGTATAGTTAATACATGTAGGCAACTACACAAGTTTCTCCCCTCATTTGGCAATCAGGAAGTGGCTTATGGATGAGCAATTTTATACAATGGAGATATTTGATAACGGTTTATATCTCATGTCAACATCAGAGGAGCAATCTCCTTGTTCAGCATATTTTCATTTAAGGTAAAACTAAAAGATAAAAGTTTATTATGCTAAAAAAATATTCAATTTATATGTTTAATGTTAATATTTTAATATTATTGTGGAAGGTTTGATTTCATTCCTATTTTGATAAAGGTTTTCTAATAACATGTAGAAATTATCAAAATGCATATAAACTTTTTTTAGAGTCAAAATAATTGGTTTTTCATTTTGTTATTATATTGTGTGCCTTTTTCATCCTGTGTTCAATCATTTATAAAAGTTACTCATTTGTTCTCTCTCTTTTTATTTGTTATCACGCTACCATTCACAAGTTTGCTACCATATGTTTACAATGAAACTATGAAACTATGATATGTCTGATCATGTTATACATTATCCGATAAATACGGACTATGACAACTTTCTTGCCACCACCACCTATGGCAACTTGTTTCACCTTCTACCTTAGTGATAATAATATACTTGTTATTGGTATGGATGATTAGAGCATAATTATATACCATGTTTGCACATATGAATATCTTATTTTATCTTGAGAGAAATATATGTTTCATTTACCTGCTTCAAAGAGGTTCAAGTATACTTTTTTTTGTATCTTATGTTTGTACAGATTATAAGAAAACTTGAGGGTCACTCCAAAAGAGTTTCCGACTTTGCATTTTCCATTTGTTTTGATCTGCTTGTTTTAATTGGTATAAATGATCAGTTTGATTAGTATTTAATATCTATTATATTTATATAAGCTAGTTGATTTTGCTGGTTAGGTCCATATGAACTTGATTTGTTGTTATTTTAATTATTTCTGGTAGATCTTTGTATGTAACACCAATGAATGAAAAATACAAAAAGAAGGGTACTTGCAAATATATGGACAAAGGGTGCCAGAAACACATGTTCAATTTCACCTATATTAGTGACACTTCCTTGTTGTAAGAAGAGAATGTCTTGCCATGTATGAAGCAACAAATCTGGTTGAGATTTGTTGCTTCATACATTATAAGACAGTCTTTTCTTACAACAAGGAAGTGTCTCTGATACAGGTGAAATTGAACATGTGTTTCAGACAATATTTCTGACACCCTTTGTCCATACACTTTCCAGTACCCTTCTTTCTGTTTTTTCCATTCATTGGTGTTCCATACAAAGATCTACAAGATAATTAAAATAATAACAAATCAAGTTCATATGAACCTAACCAGCATTCAACTGACTTATATAAATATAATATATATTAAATATTAACCTGATCGTTTACATTAACTGAAACAAGCAGATAAAAAAACTAAGGAAAAATGCAAGGTCCGAAACTCTTTTGGAGTGACCCTCAAGTTTTCTTATAATCTGTATAAAAGTAAGAAACAAAGAACTATACATTGAACTTAAAGCAGGTAAATGAAACATATCTTTCTCAAGATATATAAGATATATACCTCATCTATGCGAACATGGTATATAATTATACTCAAATCATCCAAGAGCAAGTATTTTATTATCACAAGGATAAAAGGCGAGACAAGTTGTCATAGGTGGTGGTAGCAAGAAATTGGTCGTAGTTTGTAATTATTGGACAATGTATAACATGATGAGACATATAAATGGTAACGTGATGAAAAAAAAGGCACACAACTTAACAACAAAATGAAAAATCAATTATTTTTACTTTAAAAAAAGTTTATATGCATAATGATAATTTCTATAAGTTATTAGAAAACCTTCCACAATAATATTAACATTAAACATATAAATTAAGAACATTTCTTGAGCACAATAAACTTTTATCTTTTAGTTTTACCTTAAATGAAAACATGCTGAATAAGGAGATTGCTTTCCTGATATTGACATGAGATATAAACCGTTATTCGAGAAAGAAAAAATTGGATCTTCAGTGTATGAAATTAGATCCTTTCATGATTGAACTCTCATTTGATTGATTATATGATAAAATATTTGATTAAATTATTATGTTTCTAGATAAAACGATAGATAAATAATTGATTATCATTAAATTATAAAATATTTTCTATTAATTACATTTGATATTAATCTTATTACTTAAACAAAAATGCAAGATAATGAAAAACATGTATCTTGCTTTTGAGAAAATTTTCTTATCAAGGCAGTTGGTAACTTTAATGTTATATATTTTAATTTTAATTTGTTAAATATTTGTCACTTCTTATTATTTTTTTCCAAAGCTCTTATTATTTTTTCCCAAAGCTCTTATTATTTTTTTCCAAAACTCTTATGAATCTATTGTGTGCTATGATTTGTAATAGATAATTTGTTTAAGTCGGTATCTTGTAATACCTTGTAATACTTCCTAATAAATAAAGTTTAAATATTAAAATATTTTAATAAATAAAAGATAGTTTAGTAGAATCATTTAAAATATAATTTTTTTATAGAGATTTAAAAGTTTTCATATCTTTACAATATAACTTAATAAACATTAAACAATTATTCTAATATAACTTCATAAGCAACTTGAGGTATATCCTCTCTTGTAGAAACATCATTTGTTCTAGTGTAATACACAATCATCATAGATAAGAGAAAAACACAAACAACTATATAAGAAGGGACAACTAACTATTTAGAACATGCTTAAAATAAACATTCTAACATTTATAATTAAAAATCAAAGTCACATTTCATCACCTTAATTATACTTCTGGAGAACTCATGCACTGAATTAGATTCAGAGGTCAGTATCTATCAAATGACCCTTCTAACTGTGAATCTACACAGTCTTTTCAACCAATCATAATATCATTTGACAGGATAAATCCATATATTTGTCTCGATCAGCTCTTTCAAATTGCACTTAAATGAACCTCTTTCAACTTTCTAAAAATACTAAGTCAAGAATGATATTCCACAACAATTATCAACACATCAAGATCACAGGTTACTACTCATATATGTTGTAATACAATGAGAACGTTATCAGCATCAAGAAAAAATCATTAAAAACTCATAACAGTACTTTGCTCGACACAACTGCATAATTCAGAACATTTTGTGCTCACTTAATTCACCATCCAATTAATTTCTTACTTTCCTTGTTTCACAATCATATATAATTTCTAATCATCATTTTTTATCAAACTATCATAAGTTTCTTTCAAAAACTTATTTCTCTCCAAAACAAGTCATTAACTCATTGTGGTAACTCATAATACTTACATACTTCTTTCAAAATCAATTCTAGATCATGGTTAACCAAATTGAGGCAAATACTATATGTCTAATTACATTCAAGATTCTATTTTCTTAATAGTTACAGGTCATTTACCTATATACATATAGATGAACCAATGAGTCATCAAACCATGAAATAAATTTGCATACATTCACAATATCAACTTTTAATACTACCATCAAACTAAAACTACAAAAATTCAATCAATCAATTTCACTCATTTTACATTTAAAATCAATCCAAACTATAAACACATTCACATTAATTTCACAAATCTCACAAACTCAAGAACATAGAGCACGGTATCTACAAAGACATGTCAATTTAGCTTCTCTTACCTGTCTAAGAGGAGAATCATCTATAAAATACTTCATGCTACTACTTGCAAGGTTAACTCAACCTGCAACATACAGTTTTGATCAATGATTTGAACCTATCTTAAGAATCCAAAACAAACCAGGATCATTCTTGATATCTACATGCAAGAAAGTGCATGTAGTTTTTTTTACTTTTTTTATTAAAACCTAAAGTACTCGAGAACAGTAAAAAGTTGGTACAAAAATTGTGACCCTCTAAGCTTGTCCTATCCAACACCAAGAATTGGATTGAAACTTTTGATCTTCAATATGAAAAAAAAAATTAGATTTTTGAGAGAGAGCATAAAGAATTATAGGATTTTAGTGTCTAAAAAAAAAGTGGATTTACTAAAATGACTTTTTGAATCCTTGCAATCTTCCCCACAATGTCTAAAGACAAAAGTGATATAAGCATATGGATGCACATGGTTTTGTTACCATTGATTCTGTTACGATGTCAAAATCTTCGGAAAAAGGTGAGTCATCCCTGATGGTTTAAACTTATCCTAAGTCTATCGTCATTTTTTTTTTTGTCTCTGATCAAGGACCAACAATTTCTATTTTTGTTGATTAGTTACCATTCAAAGGGTTACATTTTGATGCCATAAACATTGTTTTATCAGACATTTACCATCCACTGGCTTTGAGATATTTTTTGATGAGTACCCATTATCGATCTCCTGTTAACTACTCAAATATACAACTTGAAAGTGCTTCAGACTGTGTCTTTCATATATTTGAGTTACTTTCCTTAGGAATTATCTTATTTCTCCTTGCTTTGTGTGCTTATCAATCTGTACTGTTTGCACACTTCATCTTCTACGCATTTGCCCCATGGGTATTCTTAAATAGTCTTGCTTTATGTCAGCATGAATGTTGTGTGGACTATCTTGAATGTTTCGTTTGCTTGACATTATACGAATGTGAAAGCTTCTTGAATCAGCAGGTCAGCCAATTAGAAAGGATTCCATCCCACTGGTTCTTTTAAGGTTTCCTTTTAAGTTTCTTTGTGCGAAACTTGGGTTAATATTAAAATATCACTTTAAAGTGAGTTTTGAAAATAAAGTTGATTTTTTTTAGTTATGAGAATTCCACAATTATAGAGATGTCTACAATTAATAGAGTAGTTGGAAGATGTCTACAATTAATACGATAGTTGGGAATTTTTAAATTAATTAAGATTAGGGTAGTTGGGAGATGTCTACAATTATTAGATTAGGGTGGTGGTTGGGAATTTTCAAATTAATGACAAATCTAGAATGTTCCTATGTACTATAAATAGAGCTAGTTATTTGTCATTTGTATCAAGCCATTTTCAAAAATAAAAGTCTACTAAAATTCGTTTACTCTTGAAATATTTTCTATTAATTTTTAAGTTATTCTTCTTTGATTATATTCTTCCACTTTTTGTTTTTTTTTTTATTTTTTAGGTTATTCTTCTTTGATTATATTCTTCCACTTTTTTGTTGTTCAATAACAGCCTTTTCTTATTGGGTTGATCTTTTATATTTTACAATTATGGTCAATTTTCAACTTGACTTAAACTTGACTTAAACTTGACTTGAAAAGCACTCTGTATATTCTTTGTGTTCTCCACGTTGCTATAGAAGCTTTAAAGCTATCAGGTACAGTTCCAATAATGTTTTTCAACAATTTTGGAATCAAGAAACTTAATGGCTGCATTTACAATGCTAAACAATTTTTCTGAGTACTTTTGATGGTCTTAGACTCTTTTATGCTCTACAACTGAAGTTTCTTATTAAATTTAACACGTAAAGGCTTCTCCGGCATATTCTTCTTTTGATAATCTCAGTTTTTTTTATTCTTCTTTTGATAATCTCAAAGTTTTTTTTATTTGAGATTCATGATTCGGATGAATCGGATGAATATATTGTGAGACACTAGCAAATATACACCCCTTTACCATTCTTTTCTTTGTAGTTTTTAATATGCTTATCTAGCAACAGAGGAACATCATAATTTTCTTTTATGACATCCAAGTGCCTAAATAGGATTCCATTCTCAGAATCTAAAGGTCATAGTTTCCATCATTAGAAATAGGGTTATAAGATGTGAAAGTTTGTTTCTATGTAATGTTATTGAGTTTCTCAATCTTTGAGCTTTTGATTTCCTACCACATACAGAAAGTCTGATTTTTGTTTGTTTTGGGAGTGGGGTTGTAAATGAATACAATTTGGATCATAATATTTTGACGCCCGGAAATCTTTACACTTACATTATATATACTATTTGTAAATGAATACAAATATACCTTTGCTTTGCTTTTGGATTGGACTTGCTTATTCACATTTTTTTTATATCTTATACTATTTGACTGCCCTATTTTAAACTGATTTTTGTAAAAGACTGGAACCGAAAAGGCTTGGAAGATGGGAGGTTTAATTAAAATTAAAATTTGTGAGTTATCCCATTGTAGCTTCCTATCCCTCAGGAAATAAACAAGGTATGACCTTTTAGGGTAATGCTTTATTAGATTATCCTTAAAATGTGTATTATCACTAATTTTTAAATATATTTGAACATGAAAAATATCATCCTTTAATGTGTCATGGATACTTCTATTTCAAATGTTCCAATTCCCTTTTACATAAAATTTTTAAAGATAAATGCAATTATAAAGTAAAAATTACTGCATGGATTAATAAAATGCTTGTCATAAATACTTGAGTTGAAATTGGGAGTTTTAATTTATTATAAATCTTTGTTCATTTTTATATTTTCATAATATAATTTATATGAAATATATTTTGTACAAACAAATACAAGTTAGAATTTACTAGTAGGTTTCACAAAATAAGAAATTATCAATAATTTTTCCTACATAAAACAGATACTCAGACTGGCTTACACCAATGAGGAAAAAGGCATTGGCATCAAATGGTGATCATCTACTCTGGAAGTGGCCTTGTAATAACCTTAACCCGGATGGCAAGGTAAGTAAAAACATAAAATCCACTTTTTTAATGAGGATTCTCCATCTCCCATCCTACTTTCATATTTTTAGTCTTCTTAAGTTGTAGTTGAATAGTTGAATTAATTATATTGTAGTTAATACATGTAGGCAACTACCCAAATTTCTCCTCACATTTGGCAACCAGAAAGTGGCTTATTGATGATCAATAAACTTACAAGTTTGTACATGGGGATATTTGATAACGGTTTATATCTCATGTCAACATTAGGGGAACAATCTTCTTGTTCATCATGCTTTTATTTAAGGTAAAATTAAAAGATAAAAGTTTATTGTGTCCAAGATATGTTCAATTTATATGTTTAATGTTAATATTTTATTATTATTGTAGAGGGTTTGATTTCATTCTTACGTTTATAAAATTTTCTAATAACTTATAGAAATTATCATTATGCATATAAACTTTTTTTTGAGTCAAAATAATTGATTTTTCATTTTGTTATTATGTTATGTACTTTATGAATGTAGGAATGAAATCAAACCTTTCACAATAATATTAACATTAAATATATAAATTAAGAAATGTCTTGAATACAATAAACTTTTAGTTTTACCTTAAATGAGGACATGTTGAACAAGGAAATTGCTTTCATGATATTGACATGAGATATAAACCCGTTATTTGATAACAAGAAAGAAGAAATTGGATCATTTGATAACAAGAAAGAAGAAATTGGATCATTTGATAACAAGAAAGAAGAAATTAGATCTTCGGTGTACGAAATTGGATCCTATCAATATTGAACTCTTATTTGATTGATTATATGATCAAATTATAAAATATTTTATATAAATTGTTTGCATTGTTTTCTTAATTTTAATAATTACATTTGATATTAGAAATCTTATTACTTCAAAAAAAAAATCCAATTTTCTTATCCTGCTTAAGATAATGAAAAACATATATTTTACTGCTTTTTAGAAAATTTTCTTATCAAGGAAGTTGGTGACTTTAATGTTATATATTTTGATTTTAATTTGTTAAATATTTGTCACTTCTTATTATTTTTTTCCCAAAACTCTTATGAATCTACTGTGAGCTATGATTTGTAATAGATAATTTGTTTAAGTCTGGTATCTTAAGTTTAAATATTAAAATATTTTAATAAATAAAACATAGTTTAGTAGAATCATTTAAAATATAATTTTTTTATAGAGATTTAAAAGTTTCCATATCTTAGGCTATAAATAAACATTAAATAGCAATTTTAATATAACTTCATTAGTAAGTTGAGGTATATCTTTTCTTGTAGAAACATCATCTGTTCTAGTGTTATACACAATCACCACAAATAAGAAAAAAACACAAACAACTATATAAGAAGGGAAAACTAACTATTTAGAACATGCTTAAAATAAACATTCCAACATTTATAATTAAAAATTAAAGTCACATTTCATCACATTAATTATACTTATGGAGAACTCATGCAATGAATTAGACTTAGAGGTTAGTACCTATCCAATGACCCTTATAACTATGAATCTACACAGTCTCTCCAACCAATCATAACATCATTTGACAGGATAAATCCATATATTTGTCTTGACCAGCTCTTTCAAATAGCAGTTTCAGTTAAATGAACCTCTTTCAACTTTCAGTGCCCGGTACCCTCTATCTATGTGATTATAAGGTACTGGTGGACAGGATACCTCATTCTCGACAAATTCTTAAATAATACACATCCTATATTATTCTTACTCGGTATTTTCTTTTCTAAAAGTACTAAGTCAAAAATGATATTCCACAATAGTTATCAACACATCAAGATCACAGGTTACTACTCATATATGTTGTAATACAATGAGAAGGTTATCAGCATAAAGAAAAAATACATTAAAAACTCAACAGTACTCTACCTCTTGCCTAGTCCAAGAAGTGGCGTCCGACACCACACCACTCAACTGCATAATTCAGAACATTTTGTGCTCACTCAATTCATCATCCAATTAATTTCTTACTTTCTTTGTTTCACAATCATATATAATTTCTAATCATAATTTTTTATCAAACTATCAGTAAGTTTCTTTCAAAAACTCATTCCTCTCCAATACTTACACACTTCTTTCAAAATCAATTTAGATCATGGTTAACCAAATTGAGGCAAATATTATATTACTGCCTAACTACATTCAAGATTCCATTTTCTTAATAGTTGCAGGTCATTTATCTTTATACATATAGATGAACCAATAAGCCATCAAACCATGAAATAAATCTGCATATATTCACAATATCAACTTCTAACTAAACCTACAAAAAATAATCAATCAATTCTACTCATTTTACATTTAAAATCAATCCAAACCTGCCAATTTAGCTTCTCTTACCTGTCTAAGAGGAGAATCACCTATAAAATACTTCATGCTACCGCTTGCAGGGTTAACTCATCCTGCATCATACAGTTCTAATCAATGATTTGAACCTACTTTAAGGATTCAAAACAAACAAGAATCATTCTTGACGTCTCTAAGACTACATACAAAAAAATGTATTTAGTTTTTTTCTTTTTTTATAGAAACCTAAAGTGCTCAATAACATGAAAAAGTCGGTACTAAAATAGTGATCCTCTAAGCTTGCCCTATCCTACACCAAGAATTGGATTGAGACTTTTGATCTTCAATATGAAAAAAGCAGAAAAATTAGATTTTTAAGAGAGAGCACAGAGACTATAGGATTCTGGTGTCTAAAATAAAAGTGATTTTTGCTAAATTGACTTTTTGAATCCTTACAATCTCCCAACAATGTCTAAGGAGAAAAGTGATATAAGCATATGGATGCACAATGGTTTTGTTACCATTGATTCCGTTACGATGTCAAAATCTTCGAAAAAAAATTTCACAATACGTGAGGTGAGTCATCCCTGATGATTTAAACCTATGAAGCCCGGATACTGACACGGCCACAGATACAACACGGATACGTAGACACGTGTAATCTTCAAAATATAGGACACGGGGATACGAATCTATATATTACATCATTATGAATTATATAAATTGACAATCAATATTTATGTATTAAAAAACCATATATGAAGCCAAATATAACAAAAAAGTGGACCTAATTCATTTATCTAAACTCCAAAAAATGAAAAGAAACATGTATAATCTAAATATTCTTGATTATATACAAGATTTGTACGTTATTTGTGTAAAAAGTTTATAAATTTTTAGAAAATAATTGTATTATTTCCTTTTAAAGTTGTGTTAGAACTAGGTTAGAATTTTCATATACTTAAAAAATTATCTTTTGAATTGGACACTTCACCAATACGTGTCCTACGAGTGTCCTACGGGTGTCAGTGTCCGATACGTGTCGGACACAAATACGTCATCTAAGATGAAGTGTCCGAGCTTCATAGGTTTAAACTTATCCTACTTAAGTCTATCGTCATTTTTTTGTCTATGATCAAGGAACAACAATTTCTATTTTTGTTGATTAGTTACCATTCAAAGGGTTACATTTTGATGCCATAAACATTGTTTTATCAGACATTTACCATCCACTGGCTTTGAGATATTTTTTGATGAGTGCCCATTATCGATCTCCTGTTAACTACTCAAATATACAACTTGAAAGTGCTTCAGACCGTGTCTTTCATATATATGAGTTACTTTCCTTAGGAATTATCTTATTTTTCCTTGCTTTGTGTGCTTATCAATCTGTACAGTTTGCACACTTCATCTTCTACGCATTTGCCCCATGGGTATTCTTAAATAGGCTTGCTTTATGTCAGCATGAATGTTGTGTGGACTATCTTGAATGTTTCGTATTCTGGCATAGTGTTTAAATGGAGGTTTTTATGGGCATTCTTTTGTCTGCTTTATTGGCCATCGGATTCAGTATTGAGATTAATCCAACAATCAATAATACTTCCATCCAGTCTGAAGCTGCTATAACAATGGACTGCTACAAAATTCTCCTTAATGATTCTGTATACTTTTATAAAACATTTGTTGTGTTTTTATATGGATACCTACAGTGAGCTTTCAAAAAATCCTGTGGTAAATCTAATGGTGTGAAATATGAATAGGTTTGAGATGTTGTTTCTCTGGTATCTGTTTGCGTAACATAATTCATATTATTCTGCCAAATGCTCAACATTTCTTGTTTCTAATCATTGTTGCATGCAGCAGGTTTTGCAGCAGCCTAAGGAAAAAGCTTTAAAGCGTGCAAACTTGACAGAAGAGGAAGTGTTGCAGAAAATTGAAGAACGGGCTGCTGCTAGAATTGAAAAGGAGTATGCTAAATCGGATGCAATTAGGATGGATTTGGCTATTCTTGGTATTACTCTTATGGACAGTCCAAATGGCACAACTTGGAGGCCTACCATTCCTCTTCCACTTCAAGATCTGCTCTAGTCTAGATACCTAGCTTCACTTCTTCATCCTATCCAAAGCAAAACCGATAAATGTATATGGGAATTAATTGTAAGGGATGCCACTGCTGTATGAAGCTATCAACTGCTCACCATGGTAAAGGCTATCCTTCTTAATTCATGGTGCCTTAAAAGTATGGATCTGCTACTCAGTATGTTTCCTTGGTGACCAATATTGAATTAATTATTTTTGTTATTTATTGGGCTTTTAACCCCAGAGTATTCTTGATTCATAGTTGCAACATTTTCATTTTAGTATTGAAATAACTTATCACAGTATCACAGGAGTAAGTACCTTTGGCTTCATATTGAGAAAGCCTTATTTTGTGGTGACATGATTTTTCAGCTTTTTTCTTTCGTTATTGATCTTTATCTATGCTTATAATGAAATGGATCCCTAGATCACAAGAAAAGCGTTGTATATTTTTTTCATGTTTGGTGTGTACGTGGGTGATCCAAAACATGGTAGTCGAATAGCAATACAAATTATGTACGAGAGATCTTATATTTTGAATAGTCAATCTTATAAACCAGTGGAGAAGTGAGGACCATTTGAGGGGGGGGAAAGAAGGTGGTGTGTTGTGTGGTGAGAGGGGTGCAGGATATTTTATTTTTGTTTTTTGTGAGTGAGTGGATGAACGACACAACAGCTTTATTTTGGACGGTTATGGTGTCCGGGGAACACTGCTTTCCTGGTGTGTGGAAGATAGTGGAACAGGAGGAAACGTTGGGATGCTGCGGGAGATTTGAGGGAGAGAGAATCACGAGATTCTAAGTTGAGGGTGTAAGGAGGTGGGGGTGCGCATAAAAAAAACAATGGGATGTGAGAAGCGAAATATGAAAGTGAATGGGGTACTTTTTTTTGTTATTTATTTATTTATTTATTTATTTATTTATTTCTTTTCAAAACTTAATGGCTAAACTCACATTTTTTTATCTAACAATACTAAAGAAAACACTAAAATCCTTGAATCATATTTTCTGATTTTTAATATTTATTCGATTCTTTTTTTATTTTTTTTGAAATTAATTGAATACAATTTTTTTATTTTTTTCTATAAATTCTAAAACATTAATTAAACACATTTTTTATTTTTTAAAATAACATTTTATCACTCAGTCAAATTGAGTGTTGACACAATTATTTTTTAAAATTAATAAATTATACAAAAAATATAAATCAAATGCATTATAATTTTAATTTTTATTTAATTTTAAATTTTGATACATTGAATCTCGTTAAACATTTTATAGTTGATTAAAATTTAGTTAAACTTAATTAATATTAATAATTAAATTCTATGTTTTGGACAATTAAGTTAACAAAAAATATATTAATTTTAATGATTTTGTAAGAGATACTTTATTTTATTAATGTAAAGAATATTATATCTTTAATTTATTCATATTTAATATAATAACATTTCATTGTTAATATATCTTATTTATTTAATATATTTTATTATACGTTTTATTTCATTATTATATGCCATCCTGTGCGAAAATTTGAGTGCAATTATACTTAATGTGAGTGAATTAGTTTCAGACCAGTTAACATAACAAAAAGAAAAACTATATCATACTATAAATTGTTAAAAATAGTAATTATCTTTCAGTAATATCTTCGAGAAATAAATACGCTAATAAATGTAATGTGTGATAAATAAATACAATAATAAGTGTACAACTGTAATTGTACAGTGCAGTTAATGAATTTTTTATTCAAATAAAATTATTTTATTATGAACATTAATTTAACTAGTTAATTTTAATGGAAACAACTTTCATAGATGTAAGTAATTAAGATCTATATTAGAATGTTACTTTTATTTTAAAGTAATTCTATAAGCAAATCCTTTTAGAAATAGGCTAAGTTTACATAAATTGAGAATGTTAGTAAGTTTGTTTAATGTTTTTATTTCATAAAATAAATAAGTTTTTATAAATTTTTCCAATCAAATTTAGTAAACACGAGTCAAAATTTACTCATAAAAATATTCTTGAGATAGGAACGTTTAGAAGGAATTTTGTTTGTAATTATTTTTAAATAATTGAGATTGTTGAAAATGAGAACAGTTTTAACTTATTTTGTGAGTTTTAAATTTGACTATATAACCTAATATTAAAGAATAAATTACTATTATATATAATATATACTAATTCGATAAAAAGAAATCAATTCATCTAGAATTAGAACTACCCTTCATTCAAATTTTTATATTTTAATTTAATAAACATTACAAGATTGAGAATTAACTTTTCTAAAACCTCCCTTCACTTACATTAATATATAAATTAAATAAAATGAGGTTTTATTTAAGTATTTAATATAGCTGTTGTGGAAAAAACCCATTTGTTCAAGTGGTCCCCACCAGGTCCCCACCGGGTCCCCACCAGGTCAGACATTTATAAGTACGTGCCCTTATCACATTGCCATAAGTCGTTTTCTTTGAGTGTTTTTCCTCTTGTCCAAGACCCTGATTCCTATATAAGTCAATCGAGGTCATGTCCACATTTCTTACATAAAGGTTTATTTTCCCAATAAGATAAAAATTTTAAAAAACTTCTCAGGTCTTCTTCCTAATTTTCATTTCTCTTTCTTCTGGGTGAGCTTTGGGTGAACCTTTGAGCATTTCTTCGTGTTTCATTTCCGATCTCTCTAGGTGCCGATTTTCATTGCATGCACGTGTTCTATGGTCAAATCAGTTTATCGTTTTAACAGAAGAGTTTTCTGAGTATTTGAATTGGATAACCATTACGATTTGAGTAAAGTTTCGATTTTTATATAATTGTGACACAGGAAAGACTGGTGATATAAAACAAACAGATCTGTAATGGAGAATTCTGCTGTATATAAAAATCTTGTTTTCTTAACCCTACAATTTCTTAATGAAAAGGGATTCAAGGAAACTGCACACAAGTATGTCACCCTCTGTATACAAAATCAGTTTTCGTTTTCATTTTCATCATCAATCTTCTGACATTTTGTTTCCTTTAATTTTTTATTCTTTTATTCACAGGCTTGAGTGCGAAAGTGGACTATACTTTAACATGCAGTATTTCAAGGAGATGTTACTTCTGGGAAAATGGGAAGATGCTGAGAACTATCTTTCTAGATTTACAAGGATCGATGGCAACATGCATTCAACAAAAATCTTCTTTGAGATAAGGAAACAGAAGTACTTGGAAGCATTGGACAAGTAAGCTTTTTATTTCGAAATGAATGCTTAATTGTTTTCATTTAGGTATATTTTTCATATCCCATTTTTCACATTTTGTTTCATCATTCATTACAGTGAGGACTGTGGCAAGGCTTTAGATATCCTCCGTGAGGAACTAAAAGTTTTTTCTCTGGGACGTCAAGAACTAATCAATCAATTCACTCGGCTTTTGACAATTAAGACAATTAAAAATATAAGGTAGTGTACTAATTTTAGATGTGAGGTCAAGAATAACATGACTTTTAAGCTAAACTTCTTTCCTAATTTCATTAGGAAACATCTGTTTTCAACATATAGAGATATAAATTCTGTTAGGAGAATTCTTGCAGATAATATTATAAAACTCATTGAGAAAAATCCTGAGTTTCATCAAAAATTGAGATGTCCTCCCTTTAAAAGCCAGAGGCTATATCGTCTTCTGAAGCAAAGGTTTTACTCTATTTTCAACTTAAAAATTGATAATATAATATATTCACACGTAAAGCAATCATGTATGTGCATGTACTTTTCAATTGTTGGTATACTTACTATTCATCTTGTCAGTTTGAATTGGGGATATCTGCCTTCTAACGATCCAATTCAAGTTCCTGAGACAAGAACTTTTTTAATGGACCATATTGGCGAGTTGAGTTTGAACCCTTCATCTTTGCAATCAGAAGACAATAATTCAATTGAAAACCACAGATCTAGTAAGTATATCTCTACTCACAATTCTTAACTCTTAATTGACTTTGTACCCTTTCCTGCTGCATTAGCAGATCTAGGTAGCTATTTATTCTTGATTTTTTTTTTCTTGCTTAATGTAATCACTGTTGGGTTTGGGCTCACTTCCTATGTGGAGGCCCAGCCCATTGTGAAATTAGGTTAGGTCTCCTTTTGCTTCTCATTTTTTTGTAGAGAGTCATTTTCTTGCTGTCAAGGGGGTAGAGAGAGAAAGCAGAGAAGTGAAATAGAAAGTGAGAGTGAAACAGAGAAAAGGAGGAAGTTTCGTCAGCAACTTCCGACCGCAGCTGCTGCCTTGTT
>Ga0209700_100829_pt1 | contig 62096 bp, 31 predicted proteins | sample SiratroredBW_FD_187528 | JGI IMG/M metagenome (GOLD analysis project Ga0209700, IMG submission 187528) | Root nodule microbial communities of legume samples collected from California, USA - Siratro red BW (SPAdes) (version 2) | ecosystem: Host-associated > Plants > Roots > Nodule | place: USA...
AAGGCAAAAATAAAAAAAAAAAAAAAATACGAAAGCAACTATACGATACTAAAATGAAAAACCGAAATTCTCCACATAATATAACGATTTTTGTTCTTTCTTATTTAAAAGTTCATTTTTCTAGTCAAGGTCATGCATGACTATACAAACCTTTTATTTGACCCAATCTGATTAAACATTAGGTTTATTAGATTTATGTTGAATTGAGTTTAGTCTAGTTTTTAACTCCATTCAATTAAGTTTTATTAGATTGAGTTTTTTTTTTTTTTTTTTTTTTTTTTTTTTTTTTTTTTTTTTTTTTTTTTTACATTTTATATTTAACGATCAACTCAAATCATCCCAATTATAATTGAAATTGGTTAGTAAATTTGGTTACTCTTCTAACTTCTAATACAAAAACTTAAAATAGATATTTTTCAATACTTATAAAATCTCAGCAATACTTAAAACATAATTATTAAAATAAATAACAACTCAAGTCCCAAAAGATATAAGAAATAAATATTTATTTTAATAACATGTGAAATATAAAATATTTACTTATAATATTCAATGAATATTCATATGATTAACTATTACATTTATATAGTAAAAATATTAGATTGATAATATTTTATTGTGTATTTATTATGTAATTAGGTGGATTGTGTTTATCAGATTTAAGATTTATAATTCATTAATTTGACTCAGTTTTATTTGAATGAATTAAATAAAACACGATCTAACGTTAAATTTTATGTTACATTTATTTTTCTATTCTGGGATTTCGTGCTCCAAACTGTCCAATTTTACTAATTATTCCTAACTTGTAATATATATAAAAATTACACTATCAATCAATTTTTTTTCTTCAAATAACTTATAACAATAACAGCGCATTGAATGTGAATATAACGTTATAACATGTTCTAGTTCATACTAATTGGACGATTTTATTAAAACACAAATAGTACTAATTAAAAATTATTAAAGAGCTTCACACTCAATTAACTTAAACATAAAAAATTAAATTATCAAGAAAAATTCGATACTTTATTATTATCAAAATCATTAGAGGTATTGGACTGCATTATATAGGCAGTCATCCATGACTAAATAATCTAGTTTCAGCAAAAGCTATAACACTATTATGCTAATTAAAATTTTAACTATTTTATAGGATAATTAATACTGAAAAACACTTTAAAACATGACTTTTTCTTTTTGTCACGAAATACGAAGAAAGTTTTGAACCACTAAGATCTAACAATTATTATAATACTTTTCAACTTCTTCTCTCATTATCCCATTGACTAATATAGACTCTACCAAATACGGTTCCATTTTGCATAACCATAGTTGATTTCCCCTAAAACTTGCCCTAATTTAGGTGAGCCTGCAATTTCATTTTAAGTTAGATAGAATTCAATTTAATTTCTAATTTAGATGATCATTCACTCATTCCACACCTTTTCCCCTTGTTTCCCCTTATTCTTGGTAAAGATTTTGAAAGGTATTTTTATTGGCTTGGTCAATTTAATTATCTTATTCAAGGCATGTGGAATTGATTGGATCTAAATCTTGAAATCTAATATCACCCAACATGAAAATGCCACCTATTAAACATAATCTTGTCCACAAGCACATCAAAACAAAACTAGAAGTCCACCTTTATTTCTGAGAGACATTTGTGTAGATATAAGAGCACTTTTAAAAATTACGTTAAAAGATAATTTAAATATTGATTATTTATTATATTATTTGGAGGATACGAATATTTAAACTGAGACACATTTAAGAAGATAATAAATAATCAGGGACGGCATAGGTAGGCTGTGTTCTTAATTTTATAATGCTCAGTGTCATGTGCCTTTCAAACCAAGACCTTCATCTAACTTTCAACCTTCTTAAATATTACTAGATTTGTTCCTTCCTTTTTCTCTCAGACATCATCTAAAAATACTAGTTTAATTCAAACCATTGAAAGACAGTACTTAATTGCCTGTTAAGTTGTTTTCGAATTTAAAACTAATATCCATTTTTGTTTCGATGACTATAAAATTGTATTCATATCCATATTCATGTATATATTTGTTTAATTTCTTTTATAAAAATAAAAATAAAATAAAGAAAATATAATACTATAAAAATAATTTAAAATAATAAAAAATTATAACTGTATAGATAATATATATATATATATATATATATATTTATATCTAATTTAAAAAAAAATATTGCTGGTATGTATGTCAAATCAATATAAATAGTTTATGTGAACATTCAACTAGTTCCTATAATATATGCACGTACATATTTATTTGCCATCTCCATGTGTTACCATGATTTTGTCGTGTCGGTGGCCCCTTATAGTGAAGATATTTTGAGCTTTATTTATGGGCATGTTCGATCATGCAGTGTTTTGTTTTCAATTCAAGGCTCAAAACCATAAATATTTGGGATACGAATTATTTTTATCATTTTCCAAAATATTCTATTGTATGCAGGTGAAGGACTTGTTCTTTCTTCTAATAAAATATTCGGTTGATGTTACTAAAATTAGATTAATTATGGCAAAAGAATTATTTATTTGTACCAGATTATAGTTTTAAATTTCATCAACAGTATTACCAAGGGCTCGCCGACAAAATAGTATTAACAATATTAATATTATAACGTACTTTTTAAATTTCATATATTTTAAAAGTATATTTATTTCCATTAAAAATGATAAAAATAATTATTTTTCAATGTATCCATCTATTTTTGTGCCTCTGAGTTCCGATGGCGCCCTTGCTAATGGGTCAATGTTTCCTTCACTGGCCTTCAACGACACCGTTTTCTGTGTCTAGAATTAGAGGTTGAGTTATTGTGTTTTTAACTAGAAAAAGTCGTACCTAACTTTTCAAGCATAACATATATATATATATATATATATATATATATATATATAATATTTAATTCACAAAAATAATTATAATACAATGTTTTAAAAATAGCATAATTGTGGTAATATGAATGACATTATTCTTTACCTGAATGAAAGGCAGTGTGGTGAGGAAGTGGGAAGCATGATCGATTACGGAGGTGACATGCACGCGCCACGATGAGCGTTACATTTGTTAAGTACCGTTTGGTAGCATTTTGGTGAATGAATACTGATGATGATATATATACAATATAGGACTTTTGCTGGCGCGTGGGACCCTTCCTGCACCGCCAATCGTGCTTCCAACCCACCGTTTCTGCATCAACGCGAACGCGGAGTTTCGTTTTTTTTTTTTTTTTTTTTTTTTTTTCTATTTCTTTATATTAAATTGATAAAAATAATTCCGTAATAAAATTATAGTGAATTAATATTTTTCTCGATTTATTGTTAACACTTTTTGTTCTAAAAAAGATAAATAGAGAAATAGGGAGAGTGTGTGGAGAAATGGGGGAATCCATCCATTAGACATGGCATTTCAAAGTAATAAACCAGTCACATCAAATTTTCTTACCTTTACAACGAAAAAAAACAAACAACAACGTAATACACGCACATTTATTGCGCCATTTATCTGCGAAACGCTATAGTATAGCACAGTACTCCGTTTTGCCATTCCTCCTATTTTTTCTTTCCGCTTTTCCTTTTCTCTTCTTTTCTTCTGCTGTTCGTTCATGTGAACGGGTTGGAATTTGGATAGAAAAAAAATTACTTATATTCGCACGTCTCACTGCCCATGCAGCAAGGAAAATCATCATTTGGTTCTCCAGAAAATTTATAAAATCCTCTCAGATTTTTTTTCTCTCTCTCTCAACTAATTCCTCTTAAGAAGACTCCAGATCTTCGTAGCCATTGCTCCCCCCAGCTTCTTATGATTGGTGAGATATTTCCCTCATTTAAATTTTCTTCCTTTCTTCTGTTTTCCTATTCTTTTGGTAATTTTTCCTTCTGGGTGTTTTCAAAGTTTGGTTTTCTTAACATACATATTGTTCCTACATAAAAGAAGGAAAATCCATGTTGTTGGGCACCAAGTAAATTATCTTTAGTAAGGTTTCGTGGGTCGTCTTTGTTCGTAACTCATTGACTCCGAAAAATTCTTTTGTGCGTGCATCTTGCATCTCGTTTCCCTGAAGCTAGATCCCATACGATTCACCTGGTATTTATGTGGTTTTAGTTCATAAGTATGTTTCGTGCTTGGTTTTGTTTTGTTGTCTTTTAATGTTTGTATTATCGTTGGGAGCACCCGAATGCGCGATCACTCCTTAAACTTGTTAGTTGGCGAGAGAAACGCGCTACCGATAGAACATAGATTTTATGCTGTATAAGATCTGAAGTTCCCTTTGCACCCCCTCAACTTTTACAATATGTTGCAGACTAATAATTGCCTCATGATGTTGATTGAAATTAAATTGACACGATTCATAATTGGAGCTTAATTTCGTTAATTGGAGCTTGCTAATTGTTATCTATTATTTATTGAAACAATTACCTTGCTTTGATTTAAGATTTTTGTCCTGGATCATGCATTGTTAATCATACGAGTTATTATTTATGTGATTCGGAATAAGAACTGGTGTTTCTTTGGTTCAGATGGCAAAACCAAGTTCAGGTGATGGCAGGACTAGAAGCTCTGTCCAGATCTTTATAGTTGTTGGTCTGTGCTGTTTCTTCTATATATTGGGTGCATGGCAGAGAAGTGGATTTGGAAAGGGAGATAGCATAGCATTGGAGATTACTAAGAAAGGCTCAGACTGTAATATACGCCCTGATTTGAGTTTTGACTCTCACCATGGTGGAGAAGTCAGCAAAATTGATGAGTTTGAGTCAAAACCAAAGGTGTTTGAACCTTGCAGTGCTCGTTTCATCGATTACACCCCATGCCAAGATCAACGGCGTGCCATGACTTTTCCAAGAGAAAATATGAATTATCGTGAGAGGCATTGTCCCCCTGAAGAAGAAAAGTTGCACTGTTTGATCCCAGCACCTAAGGGATATGTGACTCCATTTTCATGGCCGAAAAGCCGTGATTATGTTCCATACGCTAATGCACCGTACAAGAGTCTTACAGTTGAGAAGGCTATTCAGAACTGGATCCAGTATGAGGGAAATGTGTTCAGATTCCCTGGTGGTGGAACTCAGTTTCCGCAAGGTGCAGACAACTATATTGATCAGCTTGCTTCTGTGATACCTATAAAGGATGGAACAGTCAGGACAGCACTGGACACTGGTTGTGGGGTATGTTTTTCATTGCAAATTCCTCAGGGCTATATCAATTTTTTTTTTCATTCTTGTACATGTTAATTCGATTAATAACAAGAGTATTTTGTTTTAGGTTTTATCCTTAATGTAAGGTTGTTTTGCTCAGGTTGCCAGTTGGGGAGCATATCTCTGGAGCCGAAATGTTATTGCCATGTCATTTGCACCAAGGGACTCTCATGAAGCACAAGTACAGTTTGCTCTTGAAAGAGGTGTACCTGCTGTCATTGGTGTTCTTGGAACCATAAAATTGCCTTATCCATCTGCAGCTTTTGACATGGCACATTGCTCTCGCTGCTTGATTCCCTGGGGAGCAAATGGTGAGATATTCACATTTTTAAGTATAATCTTCTCTGTGAAGCACTTGTTGTAAATAAGAAAGCACCATGGTTATTTGCTTATTCTTGCTCTTAGATTTGGCACCTTATATAAGTTATAGAAGCTATTTAATAATGCATATTGGGTCCTTTATTTGCAGATGGAATTTATATGATGGAAGTTGACCGAGTTCTAAGACCTGGTGGTTATTGGGTATTGTCGGGTCCTCCAATCAATTGGAAGGTTAACTACAAATCCTGGCAGAGACCTAAAGAGGAACTTGAAGAAGAACAAAGAAAGATTGAAGAGGTTGCTAAGCTCCTTTGCTGGGAGAAGAAGTCTGAAAAATCTGAAATTGCCATTTGGCAAAAAACTGTAGACTCCGAATCATGTCGCAGGAGACAAGAAGATTCCAGTGCAAAATTCTGTGAGTCGACAGATGTTAACGATGTCTGGTATGACCCTTAATTAGTATTGAACAATTTGAATGTTTTGACATTCTTTTATTAGCATTGTTTATATTTCTTTCTACTAACCATAAGCACAAGCATACAAGAGTGCATAAAGCTGGGAGAAAAGTTTTGGAGGAAAAGGAAAACAAAACTGTTATAAAAAATTTATCTACTATAAGAAAATCAGTAATTAAGTACCACGTTCCATACGGTTGTGGAGGAGTATGTAATGTAATTACTGTTGCTATGTCTTTGATGTTTGCACATATAGTTATAATAAGAGCTTGATGGTTCCAATTTATCATTATTTTATAGATCATGAAGTATTAAACAGAACAATCCTTCTTTTAAGTTCTCACAAGGGTATCTCTGGATATTATATATCCTAAAAGTTTGACCAACTCTTATGCTCAGCAGAAAGTGGTGTACTTACTTGGAATGACTTTGTTTTGTGGCTACAGGTATAAGAAAATGGAGGTCTGCATTACTCCAACTCCTAAAGTTTCTGGTGATCTTAAGCCATTTCCAGAAAGGCTTTATGCCATTCCCCCTAGAATTGCTGGTGGTTCTGTGCCTGGAGTTTCGGTTGAGGCATACGAAGATGACAACAAAAAGTGGAAAAAGCATGTAAATGCTTATAAGAGAATTAATCAACTCCTGGATTCTGGAAGGTATCGCAACATTATGGATATGAATGCTGGATTGGGTAGTTTTGCTGCAGCTATTCAATCAACTAAGTTATGGGTCATGAATGTTGTGCCTACTATAGCCGAGAAAAGTACACTGGGTGTCATATATGAGCGAGGACTTATTGGCATCTATCATGATTGGTATGGTTTTCTAACTTCCTCCTAGTTTGTTCATGGCATGTCTAGATCTTATGATTTAAAGACTTGTAGTAACTATCCTAATGTGGTACCCTTATTCAAATAAAGTTTACAACTTCCAGAAATATAATTTGACATAGACATGTCTTCTAGCAATTATTCTATCTTGTATGAAATTGTAACGTGACTAGCTATACATTTTTCTCACATGTTTTTCCTTATTTATGTGTGTATTTATGTCCAGGTGTGAAGCGTTCTCTACATACCCGAGGACATATGACCTTATTCATAGCCATGGTCTCTTTAGTCTATACAAGGATAAGTAAGTATTCGTTTGCTTAAATGGCTATTCCATTTCTCTTACTGTTAACTTTAAATTATTCAATACCAATTCATAATATTTTTTTGGCTGGCTTAACTTGCAATTATAGCTTTAGCTGCTACGAAAATGATTTCTTGACAATGAGCTTAAACAACTTTCCTTGAGAGTTGCAGTGCAATCTGAGTGGTCATGTTTTGTTGAATCTAATGTTTTGTTGAAAACTTTATCACCTGTCCTTTATTATGTGTGTATTTTGGCTTTGAACGTTGTATGAAAAACTGAAAGTGTTCATGATGAATTAGCTTCATTCTCCCATGGTTTGTTGGTCTTTTTATGATTCTCCATGGAGAATCTGCTAGTGGTTTTACCGTTCCAGAAAGATTGCCGTGACATCTTTTTCAGTTGCTTTGTTTAGCCGAGTCTTGGATGTCAAAACAATCCTTCTGAATGACTTTTTGAGCTTATAACACGTATGTGTGGATTTAACTAAGAACTATCACTAGTTGAACCACTTGTTTTAAGTCCTTATGTATCCATTTATCAAATCATGTTAATTCATGTCCCGCTAATCATAATGAGTGATAACTAAATGCAGATGCAATGAAGAAGACATTCTTCTTGAGATGGACCGGATTTTACGCCCAGAAGGTGCTGTAATATTCCGCGATGAAGTTGATGTCTTGGTTAAGGTAAAGAAATTAATCGAAGGAATGAGATGGGATACTAAAATGGTGGACCATGAGGATGGTCCCCTTGTTCCTGAGAAGATACTAATTGCTGTCAAGCAGTACTGGGTTGCGAATGCCACATCTACACAATAATCACAGAAGACAAAGGCTTGGCCTGTTCTGCCACTACTACCTTTCAATATACTATTTTTGCAGAGTTCGTGTGGCTTTGCATGCATTTTGGCATAACTAATCATCTCAAGTGTGGCACAGGGATACTTGGCTTAACAACCATCACAACCGTGTCACTTAGCTCAAGGTTTATGGCTATAGGCATTTTTTTTCTCATAATTTAATTTTCTTGTTATACAATGTTACCTCCAGAAGTCAAGTGAAGATCGACTTTTCTGAATAGTTGTTTTATTAATTTGAAGTTGCAGCCTCTACGTTTTGTAACCAACTAGTGTATGGTTCTTCCTTGCTAAGATCCCTACGTAGACTAAATGTAATTGTTCACTTCCTCAACTTCAATTGTGTCCGAAAAAAGCACCAATTTTTATACGGTAGTTAATAATCTACCATTTTATTAGCAGAACCATTATTGCTTATACCTATAGTTCCTTTTGTGAAAATTTGTCTTTGGCTTCTTAACGGACTTGAAAAGTATTTTCGTTATTTTGGTCTAGCAATAGGATTATTTTCGGCATAGAAATTATTCACATGCATAATTGTCTGTCTTTGTTTTTATAAGGATGTGTTCTACAATGATAAAGTCAGAGTTTTCTTACAAATTCAGTGTATGTTGAATCATATTCATTTAGTACTAGAAAAAATAGAACCTGTAAACTATAGCCCTTTTGACAAATAAGCATAATTTTGGTTTTAGGGGGAGTGGAGGGTACTGTACATGGTGACTGGCATATTTACTCCCACCTTTTCTTTAACATAATATCGATAGAAACGTTTCCACAGTTTGAAGAGGGTGGCCAAATATAATTTTGACAAATCTTAGTTTGAGAGCTACAAGCTCCAATAAGCATTGTTGGTTCCCCAGTTTGAGTTGCTGTTTTCTTGGTAATGGCAGTGAAATGGACATAGTCAAAAATACCACAAAAGTGCAAATTAGGTGGCAGTGAGAAATGTTGTTGGCATAGGAGTTAAAAGGATAAAAGAATATGAAAGTTTATGCTAATTTGCCAACTCAGTGGTGGGATCAGAACCCTTCTAGCATTAACCACAAGACATGCCGAGGTTGTTCTAAAACATTCCAATACCCATCATCTTGGTTCTAATTCTAATTATCTCAGAGAACGATATTTACCCAAGTGGACAGCATAACTCCCATGTCAAATCTAGATATGGTACAGTGCTGTTAATCCAAGACAAGCAAGGCTAGTGCAAGTGGGTCCTGCTTGCTTGCAAGTTTGTGCTACACAACACAATAGAACTAGCATGGAAGGTTAATGTGAAATTAATTGCAACCAAATTCCTGAACGTGAGGTTAGCTATGATGTTGGATGTGGACACAACAGGTAAATCTGATAGAGCAGGAAAGAGCCCAAGGTCTGGCCCAATAATTAAGGTCACCGGTAGAATTAATTTTTTAAGAAGAAATCTACTCTTTTGGAACAGTTTTTTCAAGAGAATTTCAAGTAACGTTTTGTTCCAGAGAAGGGCTAAGTAACATGATAGTAATTGGTCACATCGGAAAAAAGGTCTTACAGCTATGCAGAAAAATTCTTGAAGTTTGAATCCTTGGATTACCACTATGGACAAGGCTTTTAGCTACTAACCCAGGAGTTAGTCTTACAGCTATGCAGAAGAAAACATGGCAAAAGACAAATAAAAAGGAAGTTTTGAAATATATGCAGAAGATTCTTCCTATAATATAAGCTAACAAAAGACATGTTTAATCCTAAATATCACTAAGTCTAATCCTAGAATGTCCTTATTGTACAAAACGAAAATGTCATTTAAGTGGTGAATGATTAAGCACTTAGATAGCTTGATTAAAGGACAGCTATAATTGGTCCAAATAGAATAATGTTATTTTTCTTGGAACTCTTTTTTTTATTATTTAAATCGTCTTCTGATACTCATCTAACGAAAATTCACACCTTAGTCTATCACGTTACCAGATGCTAGTCTCTTACAGCTGGTAATGTTATTCTTAAATAATGTTTTTATCATTATTTGGTATTAAAACGCAATTTTATCTTATAGTTTTGGATGTTAACCGTGTCGAATATTACCATTTGATGCAAATAGCAGACGTCACTTAATTTAATAAGGCTTTGTTGTTGAAATGTCACGTGTTCTCTCTTCCCTTCACTTTCTTTCTGGCATAGAAATTGTTGTAAGAATTTGAGATAAGATTAAAGATTCAAAGCATTACTTGTTCAATTTTAGCGTCACAGTACCTAAGGGACATTGGTTGTCTATGCCAAAGCCACTGTGACAGGGGTCCGCAGAAAGTATTTATTATCTATCCTTTGTTTGGCGTAAGCTTAGAGTGTGGTGTATAATAGCATTGTGAAATCTTGTCAATATTATTTGTCTGGTTTGGATATATATATATATATATATATATATATATATATATATATATGATTGATATGGTGAGCTAATTATTGTCACAGGTAAGAAATATATGCTTGCTTTGTTTTTACTGTGTATTTTGTGTGGACAACATATCTCTAATGCAAATGGACAAGTTTTTGCTGGTTGGTTATTCTCCACGGCCAAGGCATGAGTTGTTTTTGTTGTGGTTTTTCACAACTATTTTCTTTTATGCCATGCATAATGGAGAGAAGAATTCACATTAAATCAAAGTCTAATGTTTTATGTTTCAACCATTAATAAAATTAAAGTATAATAGAAACAGTTTTACACTTTCATTATGTAATCTGTTTTCTCCTTTGTTAATATTTTATTTATAAATTATTACAAAAAAAATTGGAAGATATAACAAAGTTACTGATGGAACATCATCCTCTTAATTCGTGTACTTCCTTGGTACTTTCATAGTTCTTTTTATGATAAGTATTAAATGTATTTTATATTTTGAAGATATTAGTAAGAAGATTTGTAAGGAGAAATAAATCTTTCCAAAATGTAACCAAATCAATATCTCCAAAACATCCATCCATCACAAACAGCAGTCCAATCACATTACTCTAGTACCACTAAGCTCCTTGAATATAATTAAAATACAAAAATAAGGAAGAGTTTTTTTACAGTTACCTAATTATGAATTATTATACATTTTTTAACTTAATGATCATGCTGTGGAGCAATTTCTAAGTTACCAAATGACCAATTAAATCTGAAGCATTTGTCACAGTTTGTATTGCTATTATCCCAAAAGCCATATCAGGGTTGACCCTTCTTCTCAGTGTTTGTCACTAATAAATCTCAGTGGCTGGTTTGATTATTGAACATGGTTTTAGTTAAAGATGTATTTAACAAGAATAGACTATACACTGGCTAAGATCCACTTGTGAAAAGGAAAAAAGGCAATACTTTTAAAATGATAGGTCTACATATATATATTATACAACCAAAGTGGATAAAAACATGTTTCTCTTCAGTAGTTATCACCCTATCACCTGGAAGGAGACAAATCATAGGGTCTTCCAATACCATTGTGAACACAGGCGGCTAAGCTTTCTCCATATTTATGAAAGAATCTGTTTCTAATCCATGTTTAGCAGAATGTTTATATAACTTGTTTTCCATCAGAATTCAAAGAGAATTTCATCAGTGTTAAAACCATTGATGAAGTGTCAATTAGGCCACAAGCACATGGCCCTACCTATTTGACATTTTGCCTATTCCATTAGCCTACTTATAGAGCTGCTCTTAAATGTTCCAGGCAGTTATTCAGCTATTCATTTTAAATTCTCTCTTGCATCCATTTCCTGACCTCAGTTTTAGCCTTCCCTTCACATAACAAGTTTTTTTTTCAACCTTGCTACCTTTCATTATTCTTATGGCCTTTTAGCACTCAAAACTTGTCATAATATTAGTTCAAAGTATTTTAGTATCCTTGTGTACACCACTGTGTTTTTTCTCAATCTCCTTTTCTTCTTTTTGTGTCTTTTCTTCTATCAGCCTCTGTGCAAACAAGTTCTGTTGGGCCATTTTCTGTGAGTTCTTTCATACTTTTCACTATGGTTATCTTAGCAGCCACTTCCAATAACGATATCCATCAGTTACAAACTTTCAACTCTCAGAATAACAACTACCACCTACGTGATGCGTCCTTCTCTTCATACTTGAACAGCAAAGAAGAGATCCTGGCTGAAGGCCATGGCTTTGCCAGCAACAGAAAGGACCCTCTTCACCATGGAGTAAAGAAGGAAGATGATGGAGAAATTGGAGTGTTTGGAGCTGAAAAGTACTTCAATGGAGAAGATATGGAAAGCCCCCCAAGAGTTGCTTACGATGATGCAGACAAGAACCAGTCTCAGAAAGATGAACGAACAGCTCTAGGAACTATAAAGAACAAAGTTCAGTATGGAACTCAAAGTGTTCGATCTGAGTCAAGTTTGAACAGCCAAAGTGCACTGCTACAAAGTGCTGTGAGGAATTCCTCCAAGAACATGAAAAACAAGTTGCGGAGGAAGAGTTTTCTAGCTAGTCTTGGTTGCAAATGCTATTGTTCTGACAGTAATTCTGTTGATATTAGTGACCATGCAGGTGAAATCAACTACAACAAAAATGCTAGTCATGGAAAAACACCTTCAAGAAATATCTCCAATGCTGATCCAGAGGCTAATCATTTAGTTAAAATGGCTAAGCCTAATGCAGCAGAAATCTTGATCAACAAGGATGCCTATTTCCAAAGGCCAGAGAAGCTGGGGCAGGGATTGAGCAGAGAGAAAAGTTTAGCACTCTCAGCTGTGACTTCTAGCTCAGGAAATAATCTGGTCAAAATGCAAATTCAAGTAGAGAAGCCAAGGAATTCATTGGAAGTGTTTGGCTCTCCAATATTGGATAGCAGGAGCAAGTCCTTGAGCTTTGATAGAAGGTTGCCAAAAACATCTTGGGAAGCTGCTCCCAAAATTGAAGAAACTGACTTCTCAGCAAATTCTGGTGGAAACTACAATGATGCTGCGAGTGATGCAAGTTCAGACTTGTTTGAGATTGAAAGCCTCACAGGCAAATCCAACTCCCTCCTCGCTAGATCAACATCCAATATTGTTTCTACCTGTGCCAGCCCCACAACTTGTTATGCACCAAGTGAGGCAAGCATAGAGTGGAGTGTAGCCACTGCAAGTGCCTTAGAGTACTCAGCCATGTCAGATTACGATGATCAAAGGTCAACAGCAACCACAAGGAGTCCAATTAGGACATCCTTAGTCTCCTCAAATGGTAAACCAAAAGTCATGAAAGAGATGCAGAGGCGGCGTCCTAGCATACTGTTGGGTTGCAAGAGCCAGAAAGCTGTAGGTGTTGCTGGGGATGCCTTCACAGCATATGAGAAACCTACTTCCAACACACAAATCCGTCGCAGGTCAGACACCTATTCTCAGGTGACAGATTTTAAGACAGAAACCAAGGATGGAAGTTTTGGTCCAAGACATAAGCAACATGCTTATGCCACACCCCCACTTCAGCGCGCCCTCTCACCACACCCTGCACAACTCTTGTACATTTAGTTGCTGCTTGAATACATGTGTGTGTATTTGGAGTTTCATCAATGAGTAAATAATCCTAACTTAGTTTGTATGCTTCAATCATTTTAGTCTCTTAACTTTACTAAATGTTACTTTAGTCGTTGACTTTGAGAATGCTGTTCACTTAATCCTCAACGTCCATAAAAATAAAGGATGTGAATGACATTGTCTAAAGTTAGGGACTAATGTAAATGGAGGTGAAGACTAAAATGACTGACATATACAATGCAAGAGACCAGTGTGAAGGTTTGCTCTTTGTTCAATTCTGTATCATGAGTCTTGAATTTGTGTGATAGATGTGTTGTCCAACAATAATGGTAGCAAAGTAGATAAGTTTTTATTCCATAGGTCCCATCTGAAATGGTAAGTGTGTTGTTCCATTTGCTTTGTTATGTTCACTTTCAGAAGTTTTTGCAGTTTCTGGTAGAATATATTGATGAAATTGGATGCCTTGTATTCATGAATTTGATCTCATATGAACAAAGATGGAATATGAAAGGCGACCTCGTATTGTCAAAGCAATGGAAACCGCCTCATTAATGCTCTCTTCCTATCAAAAAGATTGCTTGTTCCATAGCTTTTTGCCTTTATACATTGCTGCATCTGATCCCCTAGGACCATAGCTGTTTAGAAGGATGACTTAACAGAGATTTCAAAATTTCTCTTTTCAACGTACATGTTCATTTCCTTTTAGGACCACAAGTGAAAGAAATTTGAGATGTATCTTATATAACTACATCCAACCAACAAAAAAGAGAAAAAGAATTGATTGTAAAGCTAATCAACCTTCGAATGCAAAGAGAGGGTAATCATAGGCAATTATGTTCTTATCATTTCAACTTTTTGTTGTGCAATGGATGAAAAGTTCATGCCAACAGCACTTTTTAATAATGTGATAACAAGAGCTTATACTTATAATACAGACAAAATGTGATACGAATGAGGAGCTTCTGATCAGACAAAGTTTCCGTGTCCAACAGATAATTTCGCAACCTCAATTTGAGAGAATGTCCTTACAGCAATATTCAACTGGCAAAAGCGACACCTTAACAAGGCCACCAAGGAATGAAACTGGCTGCTTTTAATTCTAAAACTACCTCATAACTAAAGTGGTCCATCTAGTTAGTCATCTTTCTTTTGTCATGCCAATTATCCATACACAGAGATTAAAATGCTAGAAGTCCCCAGCAATTCAATGTTTTTACATTATACTCAAATCAATGCTTGATTCTATCAAACGAAATTTTATGCATGTATATAGAATATATTATTAAGGCCTGCTCCTAGAAGAAAGCTGCATTCCCTCTAGAATGCAACCAATGTGAAACTTTTTCATTCATCAATTAATGAAGTTTCTCACAATGGCATTCAAAGACAATGGCCAAGGTTGCAGTATCAATATGCCATTTATTATTGGAAAAGCAAAATGAGAGGATATATATGTATATATGCAAAAATATGATGTCATCCTGAGAATATTTTTTGTAGAGAAACCATGTTTGTGGTGCAAATTAACTGATTAATGCTTCAGTCCAATCTAGAAATGAGAATATTTAGCAAGCAGTTGTCATTTTTAATGTCTATGCATTATTTTTTCACATATCACTGACTAAAGATGATCATTGTGAGCATAGTAATTGTCATGGGCCACACGAATGAGATGATGGCATTTAAGCTCTCTGATTGGACCCCTCTAGCCTTCACGTGGAGCTAAAAAGAGCCTCTAAAGCTGAAAAATGTCACTAAAACATGTGTGTAGATGTCATATTCTAATCCTCTAGTGTCTAATATCTTTATCAAGAGTCAAGAGTGCAAGTAAAGTATACATATGAGTATATCTGTTCGTAGTTGGATGATGAATAGGACCTAACATGGCTGATTTATGATTCTAACCACACATTCTCTGCGCATTTAAGGGTTTGAGTTTGTTGATTTAGATGGTGATGGCAAAACATATCTGATTCTTATGTCAATAATGACAAAGATAGGATAAAAGTCCTGTCGTGTCCAAAGAAATAACAATTCATAAGAGGACTTGAGAGCCTCAACAAATTCATGGCTCTGCTTTGTGTACTGTTTCAAAGTTAAAAGAAATGGGTTTGGTAAGGCCAGTAACTTATAAGTTACTTTGATTCCTTTGTCAACTAGTTTGACCTAGCTTGTTTGGGAGATGAATTTGTTTTGCTAAATTTCTCTATAAAAACTTGTTTTAAATAATGGATTATTAGGATAAAAATAGTCTCACCATATTAATTTGGAAAGAAAATACTTTTAGAATCATCTTAGTTATTTGAGCATAATTCTATTTACTTATTTTAAAGATTATGGTTGTTACAATAAAACAGAAGAAAATGTAATTGAAGTGAATGTTATTAATAAAATAATTTTTATTTCTTTTTTTTATAGTTTAAGTTGATATTAGAATTGGTCATCTCCTGAGTTTTCTCTGTTGTCTCCATTATTGAAATTAATAGTAGTAGACGAGAAAGGTATGTCTCACATCGATGCTCACAATTTCAACAACAACATTATCAATAAAGTTGTCATATGTTATCACTAGTATCGATATTTGTATCCATCATGTCTAGCTTAAATAAAAGTGACTCGACGCCATTTCATATACAAAGTTGTTACGACTTCCTAAGCTCATTCAAGGGTGATGATATCTTATTTGACTCTATTTTAAGTATATATAAGTTTTTTTTTGCTCTTTTACTAAATGAGTTTTCTTTGTTACATCTTTATTTTGTAATTTTTTTCAATGTGAAATATGAAAAACCTATAAGGATAAACTTGACCTTATGAGAAATGATTGAATTAATGAGTAAGACTTTTGAATTATATACTTTGTTCATGAAAGGTAAAAATACATTCAATATTGTTAGCTTTGTGCTTTAGGAGATTCTTGATTCAAGAACAAGTGATCAAATGATCCATTTCCTATGCTCTTTAATTGTATGTCAAAAGGACTACAAAACAATTAAATATAATTGTAAATGGTAATAATGTATCCATATATATGAATCAAGAATATAATTTTATAATCATTTATGGTATTAAAATACATTTTATACGTCTCTCACAATTGATCAATAGTTTTATCTTTATACAAAAACTTACAAAATATTTGAATTATTTATTAAATTTTATCTCTTTTATCTCTTTTTATTGTGTATTTAAAAAATCTTGACACAAGGAAGATGAACCTAATTTTTATGGAGTAGAATGGGTTGTATTTGTTGGATTCTAAGGACCAAAATAAAACAAAGGTCATAAGTTAGTAAACAATGTCAGTAATATGAGTAATTTCCTAAACGTTTTCAAATCTTTGTTCCTTTGTTCATTTATCAAAAATATTTATCAATTGTCAAAACGTCACCACCATACACCTTATCCCATTTATTCACAAAGGCGTAATTTTTCATTTGATTTACTTCACATGGATGTTTAAAGACCTATTTTAGAATCTATCTTTGGAGTAAAACAATTTGTTATTCGTATTGACGACTGTTCTCCTATCAAACAGACATATATTATGAAAAGTAAATCTAAGGTCTTTCAAATCTTTGCTAATTTTTCCAACTTGTCCAAAATTAATTTGGAAAAAACATCAAAAGAATTATATCTAACAATGATATTGCATATGTGAATAGTATTATTTATGAACTAATATATGTAAACACTCTAAAAAAAACTAAGCTTCCACAAAAGGAAGAATAGACATCTTCTAAAAGTAATTAAGAGTCTTTTAAAAAAAAAAAAAGTTTGTTCCCAAAACCTTATGGGGAAAAATTGTGTTAGCTGCCACATATCTCATTAATAGGTTATCTATCCTTGTCTTAAGTGATCACAATCATGTTGAGAGGCTCTATTATCTTTTATTCCCTCTTCCCCATTTCTTCAAGCTTACCCTATTAAGTTTGTTTTTGGATGTATTGTTTAATCCTAATCACAATAATTAAATCTTAGAATTCTTAAACGTGTCTTTATTAGTTATCATTTAAAGGGAATGTGGTACAAATATTATCATCCTCATATTCATCATTTTATAATCATCATAAATGTCACCTTTCATGAAATTATTGAACCCTTTTTGTCCGCCCTCCACTTTAAGGGGAGAAAATAGTTAAACAATAAGAGCTTTGTTCTTAGTGTTAGCACAAATATTATTAAAAAAATAATCTACTTTAACTTTAGAATAAGAAGAGTTGTTTTACTCCAAAACAAGGATACTAAAGATAATAATGAGAAGACAAGTGTTAGTGAGAATTTATCCTTTACATTTGAAAACGTATAAAAAATATTATACATTAAATCTACTATTTATCAATACTATTGTTTGAGTACCCATAGGGTTGTTTGAGCGAAAATGCTAGATACAAAGAGACTTCTTCAACTTATTTTCATTCACTTTGTTTAACCTTTTAAGAAAACGGATTATAACAAATTGTAATAAGTTAACCTTTTATTTTATTTTTTTTAGTGTTCTTAGTTCATAACTATTAAGATTGATTTGTTTGCTTTTATTTTTTAATTATGTCGGACGCCTTGAAGAAAATGGATTATAACAAGTTCTGATAAGTCAAAACCTTATTTTATATTTTGGCTTGTGGGAAATGAAACTACTAGTTGGTCGGTGATAATTTGATTGATATCGTTTAAATGCTAGTGACATTATTATTTTAATTAATTATATTTAGATTTTCAAAAGTTTTCTTTTCACTTTTCATGATGTTTTTCTTATAGGACCACGAGTAAAAGAAAAGGGAAAAACATCCAACATATAAATAGGTGAAAAAAAGTATATAAAGTTGAACATCCTCTAAATTGATGTTCTAATAATTTCTCATTTACTTGTACAATGGATAAAAGGTTCATGCGAGGAATACTCTTTAACATGGGATACAGAGATGATATCCAATAAAAACAAGAGATCAAACCAATGACGAGTTTTTTATGAGACAAAGTTTGTGTCCAGAGATAACACTCAAAACTCAATTTGGAGAGAATGTCCTGACAACATCTAATTGGCAAAAGCGACACCTTAGGAATGAAGCTAGAAGCATTTAATTTTAAAACCACCACTTAATTAAAATGGACCATTATATAGATTTTTTTTTTAAAAAGTGTTATGTGCACTTATTATTAAAATAAATAAATTTCTACTATATAGATAAATCGTAATACTATGGTTTTATTATGTAAAAGTAATATATGTATAATATGATTTTAAGTTAGTTAAGGTGAAGATGTGTCAATTTAATATCATTTTAGTATAAATATTTTTTTATTTTAAATAAAATCATGTCAATATGATATAATTTTAGTTTTTTTTTAAATTAAACATATATTTTCTATACGATTTGATATTTATATTAAAATTGTGTTAAATTGGTATAATTTTATCTATACATGTTCTTACACAATTCTTGAGGACCTTTCGAGCTAGCCTAAAGCATCCCGAATAGTTTCCATCCTAGGCTGTTACTGCCTCTTGCTCACATTCTCCTTCCTGACGATCCGGTTTCTGTGAAATCAGTATTCGTCTATGTCTGACAATAGCTCGCCTCTGCTTCACCACAGGTAGGAGGTACCTGCGAGGACACTCCGACGCTCAAGAGTGTTTGGTTATTGGAACTTACAATAATTAGTCTTTATCCTTTTTTTTTATCACTGCTTACCTCTGACCTTACTTACCCTCATATTTATAGAGTTTATTATTGACTTCTTACTTACGCTTCAGCTTTTGCAAGCTATGTCAGCTTTTGCAAACTGTCTTGATAGAGATTACTTGTATGCTTCAATTACCTAGTTATCGGTTCGAGATGATGAGTGGTCGTCCTCGATTGGGAGCTTATCTTTTTAAGAGTGGCTTTATGTTGTTAGAGTGACAAGTGGTTGCCCTAGGGCGGATAGTATAATACCAAATTATAATTATAATTTTTTTTTGTAATAAAATATTTGCCAATTTAATAGAATTACATCACTTTTATGAAAAAAAAAATATTATTATAGTAATCATCTTTCTTTTGTCATGCCAAATTATTCGAAAATTCAATACACATAATGATATTGAAATTAGTTTAAGAGAATCCCTTGCACTTAGATATTCGGATATGTTCGGCTGAAATCAATGCCCGATTCAAACAAACGAAATTTGATTCATGTCTAGTGCAAGCATATTCAGTATTAGGTCAATTATTTGTTAGCTAGAAGGAGGCTCCATTCCCTCTAAAAGGCCACCATTTGAAACTACTACTTTCACCAATTAATGAGGCTTCTCCCCACAGGCCACCATAGGCAATGGCCAACCATGCAGCCATGTGATACTGTACTCAATAAACTATTTATTGCTGAAAAAGGCAAAAGCAGATAAGATATTAATGCCACAAGAAGAGAACATTGCATGCCAAATAATTAGTTTGGAATCTCTCAAGGTTTGATATTGGAGTTTTATGGATAAAAAAATTAAGTAGAAAAAAGGTCTCCTTAAAATTGATCATCAAATTCTTTAATAAAAATTAATTATTACAAAATATTAGAATATGGATGGTTCAATAGGAACTTTGGAAGATAAGACTCACATCTTTTATATTATAATTTGATTTAAATGTAGGTGGCTCAATAAGAATTCAATAATAAATGACATAACAGCGTCAATAAATTTTATTAGAATAAGTATTTTAAATGTAAGTTTGAGAATAGATAACACAATAATCTCAACATATATTATTAAAATGAACTTCTTTTATATGATTGTGATATGTTAATATATTAATTTGATCTAATATTTCATCAATGTAAAATTTTTAACAAGAATTTAGTACAACGTCAAATAAGTTGAAGTTAATTGTAAACAATATTCTCAAGCTTATAGAAATGAAAAGTAAATAAATTGAGTTGAAATAAAATGTCTTATTTCTTATTTGAATACATTATTATATAAGTTTATGTAGTTATTTTTTAATCAATAATATGTATAATATCTTTATCCTATTAGATGATATTAAATTATTATAACTTGGTATAAGATTAGAGATAGAACGAAGATGTTAAAGTTTACTTTTTTCGAGATTATGTAACTTATTTAGACATGCATTGTGAGAATTGCATCACTTCAGCAACAATGTAGTGATGCAAATCAAAATATTAATGGTGGTCTTCAATCAAGAAATGAGAATATTATGCAGGTATTGTTATTTTTAATGTGTATTGCATTATTTTGTTTCATACGTCACGGACCAAAGATAATATTGTGCCCATTCGTAAATGTGGAGAGGGCCACAAAAGATATGATTGCATTAAAGCTTTGTGATGATTGGGTTCTACTAGGCTTCATGTTATTTAATAATACAGCTAGGGTTAATAAGTATAACATCTGGTTATATGTTATGTCAGTTTTTCTGTTAGGAAACAATGTAAACTGTGGATAGTCACATTTGTGAACTCTACATTGATGTCTAATATATATCATGATGAGAGAAGAGAGTGAACAAGGGATATATGTTAGTTAGAGGATGAATACGACCTATCATTGTTGATTTAATTAATCATTCTAATCACAAATTTTCTATCCATTTAAGGATTTTAATTAAATTGTTCATTTTGTTAAGTCTTTCGATAAAAATTTATTAAACAAATTTAATAACAATATGACTTCATTTTCATGTAAAAAATTAACATCATATCCAATCTAAATCTTAAAATAAGTTTTCAATTTTATATAAAGTTCAATTTCTTCTATTTTTATTTAATGTGAGACTTGTTCTCACATTTAAATTCTTAATGGATGGTTAAATAATTTTTATGCTTAAATATATTATCAATCACAAAATAAAATAAAAAATCAGTATTCGTCATTCATATATTAGAGGACTTAAAATGCTTTAACTAATTCTTTACTACTCTTTGTATTTTGTTCAAAAGTTAAATGTTAGTAAATCTTTATTTTAATCCTTGAAAAATAGTAGTTGTAAATTGCTTTCTATTTGGATACTTGGTTCTGAAAGTAGTTCTTTTGTAAGTGTGAATGTTTTCATTTTTGTTTTGAACTTCAATTTATACACTTATTGGAGAGTGTACATTCTCTTTTACTCATATAGTGCATATTGGTCAACATGTTTGCATGAATATAAACATGAAATATTGAACTATATTTAATGTCTTTCACTCTTTTTATCTCTGCCGTTTTCTTATATAGAGAGAGACCAAGTTTATAAATAATTTATTCATAGAACGGAATTATTATTCGAAATATTTTTTTTTTTTGTCTTTTTATGAAATCTCATGTTTTTTATGACAAACAATAGACTTTAAAATCAAATAGAATTATTATTTAGGATAAAGACTCTTTTTTCTAATTATTTAAGACAGTTATATACATCATTTAAAAAAAAGACAGCTCTACATATATAATATTCAAATTCTCCTAGGTTTTTTAACTTACTTAACGAAATAAAACATTACTTATTAATCCATTTATCATTCTATTTAGTTTAAAATAATAAAATAAAAACTTAAATTGGTCCTATCAAGAATATCGAAATGATATGACGATAAGATCCATGAACAGATATCCAAGGTTAGGGATAAATTTCAACTTTCTATAAAATGTTGAGTTGAGTTGATGATCCATCTCCTCCTTGATAAGTGGGTCTATTTTACTAAGACAAAACTATACTCAAGCAATCACATCTTGTCTCAAAAATTTGTTCACATTGCAAGCTGCCATAACCTATTCATTTATGAGCACATCTAAATTTACAGAAAAAAATTCAGAGATACTCATAACATAAATTTATTAAACTATTTTTCTAATAATTCTTATATAATAACATTGATAACTTTATTTTAGTTTGACTAATTTAAAAGATCGATAAATTTTATTATACTGATTTGAAGTTGGTTTAGTTTCATATAAGCTAATGAATACAAATTAATTTATTGAATTCAATATTTAAATTATGAAAAAATGGATAAACTGAATATGCAAGAAATGGTCATGATTATTTAATTTATTTTTCTAAATTAAATTATTCTTTACTTCGACAGAAATCTTGAAAACTTGTCATATAAAAGAATTCTTCTATTTATCTATCTATTTGAGTTGCAATTTTTATGTTTGTTTAGATCTAATTCAATTAAAATTAAATGTGTTTATAAGGTATTTATTTGATTTACGTGACTCCTCATAATGGAAATCATAATGCAACTTCATAAATGTGAAATTTGATGTGACGAGTACAAAATGTTAATAATTAAATTAATGACATAAGTAAAATTTAGATTATTTCAAGGCTTGATTGCTTTTCTCTTATAGCTTATCAAAATATTGTAGTTTTAATTGTTGAAATTAAGTCTTCGTGTTTTTAAACTTAATAAAGTTTAGTACAACGCCTAATTTATTATTAATTTTTTTGAAAATTGAAACACACTAATTATAACTAATCACTTTGCATTAAAAAAATGTTTTATAAATTTTCATTATTCTTTTTATTTTGGTGTTTTAGTGATTAAAAAAATGCATTATTATTGTTGACGTAATAATACTTTTATGTATTCACTGAAAAATTAAAATGACATTTTTTAACAATATCTTCAATAAAAATTGTTCTATTTCAATATTTTAATTGAAACTGAAATAACTTTTTTTAATAGTATCTCAAAAATTAACAATAATCTTTTTTTGTATTCAGAAAAATTAGTCCCCGAATTATTGTAGTTTTTATAGTCTTCAAATAAATTTTTAATCCTTCAAAATGTGAGAGAATTTTTTTTAATCCGTCACATTTAAAATTTATCTGTTCAGTACCTATAATTTGAAAAATACTTATTTAATTTCTCATTTATATAAATAAAAAATACAAGTCAGTTATATAAAATCCAATTTAATTTTATATTTTATTATCAAACATTTAAGTGTATGTTTATTTTTATTTCGAAACATTCATTTTAACAATGTTTATGTATAAGAAATTTAAAAAGAAGCTTTTCAAATTACAAAGATTAAAAAGTTAATTTTAAATTTGAAAGGAAAAATAAAACTTAACTAAGGCAGTAAAAATATATTTAAGTTTTAAAAATTTTTAATTGATTGATGTTCACAATTTTTAATTATATTAATTATTTTAATTTTAATTTTTTATAGATTATATTAATATTTATATTCAAAAATTATAAGAGGATATATTTTTTTGGAAGATTATTTTAATAAAGATGTTTCAAAAAGTAATTTATTTACTATTATTTTTAATTTGTATGAAAAAAATTAGGATTTTCTTTTTATGAAAAAGATACAATAGGACGACATTCGTGAGTTTATATATATATATATATACCCAATAGTGGTTATGATGATAGTAATATATAGTGACAATGATGATGTAATAGTGAAATGATGGTTTTGGTGATAAGAGTGATAGTAATAATTATGAAAGTATTGTTAGTTAATATGACAATAATGGGTAGTGACAATGATAAAAGTGCTAACATTGATGATGGTAATGGTAATGTAGTGATAGTGTTGTAGTATAAATTGTGTAGTAATAGTAATGACAACAATAATAGTAACAAAAGTTTTAATAATAGGGTAAAAGGTGATAGTTGTTATAACAATCATGATAATAAGTGATGACAATGTGGTGATGATAGTGGAAGCACTAATAGTAGTGGTGATTGTTATGACAATGGAGGTGGGAGGAGTGTATATGGAGTGATGTCAAGAACAACAACAATAACAACGATATAAGTGATGTGATGGCAATGAAAACAATGATAAGGTGACAGTAGTAACTATGACCATAAAATAATGATTATTGTAATAATAATTATAATGGTAGAATGAGAGGAAAAATGTTGATTATTCTATCATGTTTCCTTTTAAATCAACTTTTATCGGAATAAGAAACACACTACACTAATAAAATAGGATAAAAACGATTCTTTTTATATATCTAACAATTGATTTCAACAAGACATTGTTTAGTATTATTACATAAATATACTCTTAAACTCTAACAATTTTTATACATAAATAGTATTACACAAATAAAAATATCTTATTACATGAATTTTTTAGGACTAAGTTAAAAAGATAGTTGTAACAAAAAATATTTTAAAAAAATGTTCCATGTAACTAATTACAAAAGTATAATTATATGAAATATAAAAGTAATACAAGATGAAGGATTGAGACTTTTACTCCAAATCTTTTTCCTTATTCTTTTGGGAAAACAAAAAGTATTTTGTATATTCTCTTTAAGTTATGTACCTCATCGAGTAGTTTTTCTTTTTTTCATAATAGTCTCTTCAAGTTTTGTACTTTCACTAGTACTATTGCACATTAGTGACGTGAACCTTTAAAGGTTGAAAGAATCTTGACCAATTTAAGAGGTATTTGTAAGGCACATAAAGCTTTTTAAAAAAGGAAAAGCACACGGCTCATGCACCTCCATTTCCTTTTTCTTTTCTCTCTCTCCCTCTCCCAAGCTCTCCCTTCTCTCTAATTTTCCTTCTCCATGCCTCATCTATTTTAGAATCTGATCACACACTATAGTAGCTGAAGAGTTAAGGATTATTTCTAACCGATCGAAATCTCAAACATGATAAGTTCATATTTACTCTAAAGATCTCTTAATCTTTGTTTTTCCTTAGGTTTTTGCATCAATCTTAGCAGGGGCAGTTGAGAAAAGTATTTCTCTCAACTTAATTAAAATTATACTGAAATTTGATTTTGTTATGATAACTTGTTCTAAATCACTAGATTTTGGGATTAGTATCTTTGTTGGGTATTAGAGGAACTGTTGTAGAGATCATTATCAGGTAAGGGAAGCTAGTAACTTGTTTTTCTTATTCTAGTTAGCTACTTTCAAATAGAACTCTAAGATAGAAGACTATGTGATTATCAGTGCTCAAGTCTTTCTTGCAGGTTGAGCACTGAATGAGTTTGATTATTTATCTTAATTTAATATGATTAATTGATCTGATTTGAGTAATGATGTTAGAAAATAACATGTGAGAATTTTTTATTGTTGTTTGATGGATGAATATGATTTGTGATTAGACTTTGATAGGTATGACTTGTGGTTATGTTTTTATGGATGATTGATTGAGAGATTGTATATTATATTGTGCAATTATATAAAGTGGTGAAGTTTTCTTGAGATTATTGGAATTGAAATGGAAAGTGAATGAATAAATGAATGAAAACTGATGATGTATGTGAAGCGTAGGCATAGTATTGTTAGGAAAGAAAACATCTGTGCTAAGAAATAGATATGCATTGTCTAAGGATCTAGTATAACGATTGATATCCTAACTCTACTAGTAATAGAAATCAAATAAATATGAATATTATTAGGTGGTGAGAGTCGAAGGAGGTTCATATGGCTGAAACTGCAGCATGAAAAAGGGCTGGTCAGGACAGTAATATGGATTAACCCTGTCATATGAGATTGATGAGGATGGGATGAGACACACAAATTGGGATAGTATGACAGGTGCAGATCTCGGGGTCTATCATGATTAGTACGTAGTAATTCCTTAAAATTAGGGAGTGTACATGTGTAGTTCCTTGAATCTAAGAAAAGTAATCATGACTTTTCTAAGAGTCACATGATAGCGCCTAAACTACTCTTCAATGATCATAAGTTGGCTCTTGAAAGCTTGAAGCGTCAAGTGAACGAGTTAAAACGAGTCAAACTACCCATTACACTTAAAAATAACACGACGAATCACACTCTCTCTCTCAAGTTCCAAATTTCAAGTTTTAAACTTCTCTCAAATTCTTCTACAAATCTACATGTTTTCTTATATCCATTTTCATAGCTTGAAATCTTTCTCTTATAAGTTTTTCTTGAAATTTTCACATAAAACATTTTAAATGAGAATACTTATTTTTCTTTATTTTTAAAGTAATTATTCTTTATTTAAAATCTATGAGTTAAGTTCTTTCTCTTGTTTAGATTCTAAAAGCACAATAGCTTTATATATTAGAATTCAAAACATGACTGTAGAGAAACATTGAAATGTTGAATCATTGAATCTTGTTCCATTAATGATATATTTTCTTTTAATGTCTTTAATGTATTTAACTAAACTTGTTTCATTATTATAATATAATAGACTTACTTTTCTATAATTAATAGACTTTTTTTCACTTTTTTTTCTTTAATTAGTAGGTTTTTCCTCACTTGCACAGTGGATTTAACATGTTTTATAAAAGAAATAATTTTCTTATTGTATTCATGATCAAAACTTGTCTTTTGGTAGTAATTTGTAAACTCCTAGTCTTTATTTCTCTAAAAGAGACTCTTTCTTTTTAATTGCTAACAAGATAATTAAAATTTTAAAGAATAATGTTAAATAAAATTTATAATTAATAAAGTATTTTACTCTACATTAAACTTAATTTCGTTAAATGCAATGAATAAATGATGTATAACACAGTGCAATTTGCTATTTGGTCAAGTACAACTATTTGTCTAATGCCTTGAAACATTATTCATCAAAATAACCATTTTGGTCTAACATTGTATTTAACAATGTTTTATCACTTACCAAGCAAACCTCTTACACCAATTGATATATCTTGTCAAGATAATTAAAAATAAAGAAAAAATTTAAAAAAAGACAACACATTTTTATAAAGATAAAAAAGTATAAATTATTATTTATTCGATTTTATAATATAGTATTTATTTACAAATAGAAAATATATTTTTTAAGTTTTTCACACATTTAACTTAAATAGAATATACTTTTCATACATATAAAAAGACAGTATGTAGTCATTTTGTGCCTTGAAAAAAAAAAGTATGGATAATAAGTTCGAATCACACTTTAAAATTCTTCTGAAAAAATAAACTTTATTTGTGTGCGTCAGGTCAACATGTTATGTTAATGATAAATTATGTGTTCAATTAAATTTTATTAATTTTAAATATGAAAATTTATCTGAATGATTAAAATTAAAGAATAGATAATCCTTTTGATAATAAAGACTAAAGACATATTAATTTAATTTATATAATTAATATCTAAGACATAACTCAAAAGAAGATAATTGATTGTTAGAAGAAGCAATGCAATCTTAATAGTCTTATTAATATTATTAAAAATGTTATATTTCTTATGACTGAAAATGTTTGGTGAAACTTTCAAAATTTATATGAAAATATGTAAGGAAATAATTTCTTATGAATTTTGATTACAAATTTATAGAAAAATTCGACGAAATATAAAAATTTCTATTAGTAAATTTACTTTCAATCATAGAAAATGTCATTTTGTGAAAGGAGTACCCTACTGATATGCTGTATTGCAAATAACTTTTTCTATATTATATAATAGTGACAACTATATTTTTTCTTACACGTGACTCTATTTATTATCAAGTATAAACAAAACCTTGTTTAAGTTTACCCTTATCTCGTTAAAAACGAATATAGATATACTAATTACTAACATTATGTCGGTCGGTGGTAATAAAGGTCAGAATTCATTGTTTGAATATGTGCATATTATTCAATAAAATTTTATTTTAATTCTAGAAAAATATATTTTCCTTATTTTTCCAAAACTTGAAATCTTAATTTTAATCTCAAGATTCATTTTAAGATAAATAAACAACAATTATTCTAAAATCAAATTGGATTCGTTTTTTCTAAATTGGATTCCTCCGACACAAGTTTATTTTTAATAAGAATGATGAAAACAAGAAAAAATTGACAACTGGTTATGGGAAAGGAAACAAAAGAACATGGATAAAAAAGGATGAAGATGATCAACTTTTCCTTTAAGAGAACAATTCTTCTATTTAAGAAAGAATATTTGCCCCACTCCTTGGTGTTATAATACCAAAACCCTCCCTTGAATTACTAACCAATATTTGGTCATAATCATTTAATTTTAATTAAAGCACAAAAATTTTAAAAATACTAAATTCTTTTTCATGCAGCATCATCATAGAAACAAGAAATTTCAATCAAATGCGTTTTTCTTAATTTGTCACATTTTAAAGGCTCTTATTATATAAATATTAAATTATTTTAAACCTGGACTTTTCTATGAATACGATAAGATAATCTAGTCATTCTTGTTTTTCAAAAGAGTGTCTGTTATGAGAAAAAGGTAGAAAGGAAACAAAAGACATTAAAAATTTTGTTCAATTTTGTGCCTATAGGGTGAGACACTTCAATTTGTTGACAAAGGAGAAGCTTAAGCAAATTTGGCACTTTTTTCTTGTCATAATAGGCATCTTCCCCCACAAACAATTAAGAGTTCACTAGAATACAAATGGTTAGTAGATACATTCATCTATCAAATTCAATCATAAAATTAAAGGGTCCACCCTGTACATGATTAGATACAGGTCCATTTACAGATACAGTATTCATTAAATAAGGCTGCCAGAAAATAGAAGCAGAGACAAAATCCAGCTAGACAAATGAAGTATTAGGAAATCAAAGATTGCATTGGTAGGCAAGTTAAACATGGTAAGACATGAGGGATACAAGGTATAACTATGAGTGTAGCAGCAAGCAATACAAGGGTGAAAATCAAATGGTAATAGGTAGCAATAGCAACTCAATTTCCTTTATTATGTCTATCTAGTATGGACATAGGGGAAACAAAAATAAAAATATAGAACAGGACACATCATATGTATATACAGGCATAACATGATCACTTTGGCAGTGCTGGCTGCTCATAACAAGGGAAAACAATACTAGTACAGATAAAAAATGCTCATCAAGCTAAAAAGCTAATCATCCTTGTAATCTTTGCAAGGTTTAGTTTCAAAACCACCACCTTCCCTCTCCTCCAACGTGTATGGCATGTAGGTACCCAAGATTCTGTCCCACATGATGAAGAATGGCTGCGAGAAGTTGTACTTGTTGCCATAGAGCTGATGGTGTACATCATGGTAGGCCGAGTTGTTTTTGAAAAATATATGGAAAAGGTTTCCCGGGAGCAATAAGCCACAGTGATCATCCACCGTTTTAATGGTGGCAAATGAGAAGAAGAAGATGGAGGCTCGAGGACTCATTCCAGAAAGTAGGAAGGATAAAGCCCCACCAACAGTGTCATTCAGAAGCCCCTCAACAGGGTGATTGTACAGAGCTCCAAATGAATAGGGTACAATGAGTCTGTGATGCAGAGAGTGGATATGTTTGTATAGGAACTTGTTGTGATGCATGTATCTGTGCATAAAGTATTGCCATGCGTCCATTACAAGCATAGCAGTAACAAATTGTCTTGCTAAAACAAGTAGCGAAGTATTCTGGCTGGTAGTGTTTTGGCTATCACTTCCTGTCAGCTACACAATTAACAAAAATCAATTACAATTGTTATCCAGAACCAATCACATGTCCTGTATTAAACACAATTAGCAAATGCATGGAAGACACCATCGTTCGCAAATGTATTAACAAAAATCAATTACAATTGTTATCCAGAACCAATCAATGAGTTACATGATAAAATTTTACTGAATAGAACACTCCATAGTTAGCAAATGCAGACCTTTAAATTGGTTCAATTGTTTTTGCCTAGTCAGTCAATGTTGATAACAATTCACAACTTTTATTTCAATTTTAAAAGGGACGAACAGCTTGTAGTAACCGTTAGAGTACCAAACCAGATCCATTTACAGTTTTTTGGGCTACTCACAAATGCAAACCCCACATTTTTGAAGTTATCAATGGTATATCATTAGACTTGGTATAAACACAGGCCTTTGTTTTTTGGTGCAAGGCCCATGGCCTTTTTGACAGGTTCCCCTAACATGGGTTGGTCCAATGCTTTCCTCCTTTTTCATTGGTGTTTTGTATCATGTCCTTATAGTCAGGAGGATTCCTCATTCTTCCACCAACTGGTAATTTTTGTGTCTTAGTGAATTTGTTGTAGAATCAAAGAATATTTTAGGGATGGGACCACAAGAAGCAATACTGCTAAAGCTAGATAAACCTACTATGAACAACAAAATTTCTCTTCTAAGTGTTCAATGCATACATACCCAGAGCTCGGTTAACTATGCAAAAGCAAACAGTTTCATTAAAGCTGGATTATTGTTACTTAATTTGTTTCTTTACTCAAGAAAGATTAAGGTTAGCAGGGGCAGAGGGAGTGGGGAATATTTTAATTCTGTTTTATATTTTAACATTTTTAATTATAATATTTGATTTTAAAGGCAATACTTTAACTTTCTTTCATAATACTTAATACAGTAATATATTTCTTCTCCTTATGAGAAAATATATTAAATTTCTTACAAATGTCATGCATGTGGAAATTTAATTATTTTTTTCTTAGTCATATGAAACAGAAAATAAGTGAAAAATCCATTAGGATATCATTTTTATATTAGGGAAACAGAACACTACTATTAGTATACATTCATAATACTTTTCAACGTCCTCTATAGTCAGGGGAAGCAAAAGAGGATACTAAGGAGACATTTGGTACAAGGAAAATATCTAGTTTCCCAGGAATTAGACGTTGAAAATGTTTGTTTCTCATTTTATTTATTATTTAAAAAATATAACTAGTAGGAAAAATGTTTCTGAAGAATTTTTTTACATGTTTCTTACAAAGTAATTCTAATGTGATAAGCGGGAATCTAACTTTCCCAAGCTGGAAGAAAAGTCAAATTATCGGATGTGATTGGGACAATTGTGAAAATTATATAATTTCAATAGTCAATTATAATCAAAATCAGATTCTGTTAGGATAAGTTTGCTACAAATGTAGTTCTAAAATAATTAATTTTGTTTAGATTTAAGAAAAAAATTCAGTTTTTCCCTAAGAGTGTGTTTCAAGCTAAAAGGGAAAAAGCTGTTAGAAAATAATCATAAGCTACAAATTTTCAGATCAGGAAAAGACTTTAATTGGCAGAGAAAAAAAAAATTATTAAATTTCAACTGATGTTCCAAATATGCGGCTTATTTTACTTTATAAATAACTTATTTTTCATTAAAAAAGCAGCACACATTTGGAAAGGAGCTTTTTCAAACATGTTAATTTATGCTGTAAAAATATCACACTATTACATTACATTATTTGCTCATTTAATACTACTATAAATGATTTCATGTTAAACTTAAGACCAATCAAATAGATTCTAATCATTCCTTCCTCGAATAATGATTCTCAGGATTTATGATTTCATTAAATGATTTTTTTTTCCTTCCACCAAACACCCAAAATAACTATTAGGCCTTAACCCTGTTTGACATGGTTAAAAGCCAAAGCTTCAAGAGTGTTATTTAGCCTAAGATTTCCCTCGCCAACTTCTTCCAACGTTTGGTCTCTCTTCTCCTTTTCACTGGACTAAAAATCTTGCAATCACCTTCGATCTACCTTAACCGATTTTCTATATCTTTTGCTCAATTGGTGCAAAACCAACACCATCCACCCCTCAAAGAAACTTTCTTTCTGTAGAACTCAGCACACGCCACCTTTTTTGAAGAGAAGAAACTCGTTTTGAGCTAATAGCATATTTACTACCATTAAGAAAAGGCTACAAGATTAAGCCATTAAAGTATCTATAGCCACAAACTATCCCTTATGAAGTGGCCTATGGTAAACATATAGGTCAAACAACAATTCAATCACACACGCACTAAAGGAGAATAGAGTACTAAACTCACATATGCCAAATAGCAATCAAACCTTACCATAATCAATAATAGAAAGAAAAAAAGATGTCACTATTACACAACATACTAGATCAAGCACACAAAATCTTAAGAGTGTTACTTTTGACCTAATAAACAAAACAAAACCAAACCAAAAAGTAAGGAAAACGCTTTGCCAGGTGTATAGCGTCTAGCATTACCCAAAAGACATAAAGGAGCCAAAACATAAACCCGTTGAGCAATGAAACATCTTAAAAGCCGTTTCGGCAATGCAAGATTGACTTCATTAATGCATCTTCTAGTAAAAAATCATTCAAAAGAAAACAAAGCACTAAAGAAACTGCAAACTTATCACACCTCAAAAAACTTACCGCAAACAAGAGGGTTGCAACCACGGCCTGAACTAGCTGTTGGAGAAGAACACCTTTAACCACAGCACCCTTCGACACCAAATTTTTTTCGTCCTCTTCCTGCTTCGAATGTAACCGATAACTCTCAGCAAACGACCCCAAAACAACGTAAATCCCAGAATAAATCCAGTAAACTGCTATAGGCACAAAAGTGCCTAACATCTCATCAGAAACCCCCAAATCCATTCCACCGCCCCAGACGAAGAAAAAAACAATATTTTTCGTCGATTCGATTTAACAATCACCCACCAGACCCAAAATTTGCATCAATTTCAGAGAAGCAAGAAACAAGAGGATCGGCACCAGATAAAGAACCCTAATTAAAAACCGCAAAACTGAACCCCTCACTCCTCTTGTTCCTCCAACCCCAAATGATTGATTGGTTAAGCCGGCAACCCCAATTATAACAACGACCCAATTAAATAATGGGTAGGTACATAACACAGTTAGGGTTCCGCGCAGAAGGAAGATTCCAAAGAGAGAGAGAAAAGAGAAAGACAATGTCGAAAATGCTTGCAGGGTCGTGACTCTTCACGCTAGGGGAAAGAAAATATCGTGCAATCATGTACGTGGGGGCGCACGAGGTTACGGTGGTTCCCTCGCTGGGTGGAGCTTGGTAGTTGAAACTGTTTTTTAATTGGTTTGGAGTAGGGGATTTGTGTGGGCGCGTCTGCAGAGGATCCGAAACCTGGGCTTTATGGGATTATCGAAACGACGCCGAGTTTGACCGGTTAAGGTGGGAACTTGTTTTTAACGTGTGGCCGTTTGAGTCGACAGAGAGTCAGTCAGTTATGCGCGACAAACGCAGGACAATCAGAAATGCCGTTCCGTTTTAATTTTCCGTATAAAAAAAATTAACTGAGAAAACATACTACATCCAAATTAAGAAAATAGTTTAATTAAGAAAATAGTTTATTTTTTAGAAAAAAAAATATTTCTATACATATTACAATTATATAATTTCTATAAATATACAAATATTGCACTTTGTGTGTATATTCTATGGTTGTTTTTGTATGCTTAAATTATTATAACTTATACTTCAATCTATTTATTTAATATATACGGCAATAGTGTACAGATAATATTTCTCACAGGTCAACGTGTATTTTTCTTTTTTTTTCTCAAAATCTGCAAGATCAATTATAACTCTACTACATATAAATACAAAAATCTGAAACATAATATTCTGCAGTAAAATAACTAATAATTATCATACCACAATATTTATTGTGTTGCTTCATGGCATAATATTTTCATTTTATAGTTAAAAAATACAATTCAAAATAAAAAAGTTGAGATTATAAGAAGAGACAAATTATTTCAAAATATGTTAAGAGTGGCAGTGTCCTTTACACTTCGAAAATGTTTTGCTTCAGATCTAAAAAGCGTTAGTATCAATTGGTACTAACCAAATGAAGAGTACTATAAAAGAGAGGATTGATTATTGCTTTATATATAATTTCAAAAGTAAACTAAAAGAAATAGAAAAATAATATTTTTTTATACAGGTGTAAGTATGACAAATTGAAAACATGGTTTTGAGAGAGTAAAACTATATTTACTAACTTTCCATAATCTACAAAATTATCTCTTAAACGTTTATTTAAAAACAAAAGTTCAATTACTCTTCCATACACATGTTTATTCATTTCAACTCTAATCAATAAATAAAACAACATGTTTTTCTTTTGTAACACACTAAAAATTAACTACCCACAATGCTATAATCTTTTTCCAAAGTCAAGTCCGTGTAAGTTTATAATAATTCATAAATATAAATTTAAATACACACAATATATGTATAAATTCAAATTTAAAATGTTTGTAAATATTATATTTTTATTAAAATTGGGGCATCATTAATATTATAGTTTTGATTGATATAGTGGATTTTTTTTTTCATATTGAAGTCGACGTGATAATTTTTTTACCAACATTAAAGGAGTTAGTTTTTTGTCCATGTTAACTAATGTTATTTCTCAATTAATACTAGTCAAGATTTTTTTTGATTAAAATCAATAATGTTTTCTACTAATGATTAAATAAGATATTTTTTAATTGACACAAATTACGATTATTTTAAATTAATATAGTCAGAATTACACTTCAATCAATCTCAATCAAAATAAGTAAATATAATTTAATTAATACACTACTCGGACACTAATGTATCAAGTAATTTTATTTTATGTTATACATTTAGTGGTTTAATTAAGTGCTAATAATATGTTATTAGGACAAATTGATAGTCAACAGTTTAACTAAAAGATTAGTCAAAAATATTTGAACACAATAAAAATAATAATATCTCAAATAGAATAATCAATCAAGGAGAAAAAAAAAAAACTTTGATCGTGTGAGATTATCTCGATCCCTATACAACTTTATATATAGATAAGTCTTCTTGTGAAAGATTGGTATAATTATATATTAAAAATAATTTTGAAAAAACAAAGTGTATACAAAAGTTAAATAATTACCTCTTTTTTTATAAAGTCCATAATAGACATAGAACCATCTCATAGGATTTATTAAAAAAGGTAATCAACTTTAATTATCCTCTTGCAATGATATTGGATGACTATTAATTACTTCCACACTTATGAAGTAGTTGTAATTACCAAGAAGTCCTCACATAAGTGGAAGCATTTTGAGGAGTAATTGACCTCATTAATTAATTAATTCATTCATTAGTGGGAACACATGGTTGTTGAATCATTCTAAAGCAAAGTATTGGTTTCAGCTCACAGTTATGTACGGATTAACATGATTTTTTTTATTCTAAATACTAAATTAAGAATAACTATATAACAAAAATTAGCTTTGTGGATTTAGTCTGAAGATTTTACAGATTTCATCGACAGACTTAACATGATTTTTTTTATTCTTAATACTAAAATAAAGACATAAGTTATATCATTCAAATATTTCGGACGCTTTAAACAAATTTAGAATAATATACACAAAAATTAAAAATAAACACTGAAAACAAAATTTGGTCCTGAACCAAATAAGTAATTTAGCTTATTTTAATTTACAAAGAATAATAAATATTTTCTACATATTTAATGTAAAAAAAATAAAAAAATTATCAAATAATAATAATAAATGTTATAGTTTGTTTTTATTGAGTTTATTAACTGTTAATAATGATACTCGGAAGCTCTATTTTTTATGTTTAGTTAAGTTTTAAGTTTTTCATAATTTTTTATTAAATTTTTAAGAAATTTTTGGATATATTCAATATTTTTTAATTAAGTATATGTTATTAAAAAAATTATTAATTAGTTATATTATCTTTTATTTTTTTATTTTATTTACTTGACTCCGTGTTAAAACAATACGAATTTTTATAATTAATATAAAAAATTGATCTCGTTATTTAATATATTTTCAATAAAAAAATAAAAAAGTTACTTATCATATTATATTAACATTAATATAATTTTATATTAATAATAAAATCTCATTACTTAGAAATAAGTGAGTAATATAATAAGATAAAACAACAATTATATCACTTAATTAATAAAAAAATTAAATAACAAAAAATTAATTAAAAATATAAAAAAATTAAATACTTAATAAAATAAAAAATTAATAATAATTTAATAAAAAAATACTTAAATTTACGAACAAACTTAATCAAGTTTTTCCTATATTTAATATATTAAGTTTTTTCTATATTTAATATATTACTCAAATATTTACAAGGATAAGGAAACTCTTGAAATGAATTAGTACTTCTTCTTATACTATGTACTTTGATTATACATGAAGAATTGAAAAGTATTCACAACGTTATTATACTTGGAAGATAGCTTATTTTTATATCTATCTTCATCTATAAATAGTACTTTACCAATATACGAGTATTTCAGTTTTATATTCAGTTTAATATTTTATAATGAGTAGTTGATATTTTAAATAAAGAAAACAAAAATTTAAAATACGAATGGAGAATGGTTTCTTCTCCAAACCGTTTGCCATATATAGTTTCAGGGGGCTCACAAATGACATCAGAATATTTTGAAGAATGTTACCAAAGACAAATAATAATATTTTGTACAAATAGACCAAGTTTTAGGTTGTCAAAGGGTCAATTATTCAAATTTTGTTATCAGACTTTGTCCAAACCTTACCTTCTTTCAATTATGGAAGACTTTCACTTTAATCAACCATTATGATTTTTTTTTTGCCCCTAAAAGCTTACGCTAACATTAATGTTTTGTTTGTTCTAAGGATAGATTTGGAGGAGAAAACAATTGAAAAAATAAATAAAATAAAAAATGAGATTGATTAAATTAAGGGAAAAAAAATAAAAGAAAAAAATTATAAAAATTTATGAGTTATTGATAAAAAAATTATTTGATGAAATTATAATTTTATTATTTCGATTAAAATTAATTTAAAATAATGGTTATTTATTTTTCTTACCATTATGGTGTAATTAAAATATTATTTTAATAAAAAAATGTGAATTCATTTAAACAAAATACGAATTATTTGATATAGTGTATCAAATTGTAAATTTTGTGAAACTTAATAAAATAAATCGAAATTAGTTAAAAAATTCAGTATCTAGAATAACTTAATTTTATGCTAATTAAATATTATTTGATATATAAAATATGTTCTATTCATCCTTTATTTAAAATTGGAAAAGTTATACACATCTCCTTTTAAGGATATGGTTAAAAGACACTCACATTTCTCTAGTTTTAAAATAAATAAACATATTTTTATGTTTTTTAGTGAAATTACATTTTCGTTTCCTAAATAGGCATTGGACTTTATTCATAAACGAACAACACTTACCCCTTTATATTTTTAATAAAGCGCTGTACATTTTTTATTTTATTTAATAAAATTACATTGATTAAAATTTAAATAAAATTTATGTCAAAAGATCATTTAAAAGGATTTGAAAAACTATATTTATAAATAAAATAAGTCAGTATCACTTTAATAAAAAAATAAAGATAAGCGAATATTTATTTAAAAATTACAAGGCATGAGAATGTTATTTTACTAAAAAGATATTTATTTTAAAAATTTTAAAAATGTAAGTGTTCATTAATATAACCTTAAAAGAAATAAGTGTAATTTGTGGATTCTGATTTCTTGAAACATTTAGTTTTATATTATATTTAACTTATATATATATATATTAAAATATTCACAAATACTTAGTTTGTTTATTAGATCATAACGGAGTAAATTATAATTTTCTAATTCTTTTAAATCTTTAAAATAATTATTTGAAGAGAATAAGAATTAAAGTAAGAGAAGTTATCCTGATTTATAAGATTTATGAGATTTTTTTGAAAAATAAATCCTAGGGTATATACCAAATTTTCAGTTCAATACTGTTATTGATTTTGATGATATAATGAGAAATATTTTGATAAGTACTAACTCACAATAGTATTGTATGTAATTAATGAATATTTTGGATTTTATTAGTGAGATATTTATAATTGGTTCTTAAGTATTCTTTTGGTAAGGGCTAATTGAAAACAAAACTAATGTTATATAGTTGGATAATTAGTGTACATATACAGTTTAGGTTTAGATAATTAGTTGGATAATTGCAAACCTTTGATTTGATGGATTATATTGGCTTAAGTTAAATTATCTACATATAATTTTGTTATTGAATTAATGTTGAGTTGTTTTGGACTTGTGATGATTGAATTATTGGTATTAAACATTTTGTTATTTAACATTTTGATTATTTTGAATCAAATTGAATTAAAACAAGTGTAGCTTGACTAGAAAGAAGAATAGGTTTATATTGAAAAGTATTTGTTTTAATTTAATTAAAATAAAAAATACGTTTATGAGGTTTATTCACTTTATTTAAACTATCCAATGGTAGTTCTAAAAATGTCCAAGCAATTATATTTATTATAAGTATAAAACATTATCACTAAAATAATGTCAAGCTGGTCACTCAAATGAAAACACTCCTTGCTCAATATGTGTTTTATAGTTTGATTGAGAGATAGTGAAATAATAATTTCATCTCTTTTAGGACTCTCATTGCTCAAGCCACAAGTGATTATTTGAACCGTGAAGAGTTATTTATTTGAGGTAGTTTTTAAAAGTGTGTAACATGCCAACTTTATCACTTAACTAGAAGTGGAGAAAAAGAATATAAAAAACTTAAATTTTCTTTTAAGAAAGTATTAAAAGAAGAAAATATCATCCAAATATCACTCTTTATTATATATTTATAAGAACATTGTAATTAATTGTTACTCCTTAATTTAATTAAATTAAGAATGTTAATTTAGAATATTTAAATGTAATTAATGTGTAATATATGAAATTTAATATAAATCAAATGCCTAGATGAAATAGACAGTAATCATCAAAGTGGTATTATTGATCTAAAGTTATATATTACCTAAGTTATAACTAAAAAAATTAAAAATTGATGATATATAACAAGAATATTAAGTTAAGAAATACAATGAAATTTTAAATCATATTAATACATTAAGTTATATAAATAAAAGTATAAAATCATCATAACTATGTGATCTTTCTAACATTAAATCATGGCAAACAGTCATTGTCACTTATAAAATATAAAGAATTAGTCTATTATATGAAGTTATTAAATATTATCTACACCAGAGTTAATAGATTACCAAATTATTCAGATATTTGGAAAGTCAACGTCTGGGAAGTCAATCATTATATATGTATTATTAAGTACATGAATAAACTTTGGTGTATTACATATATATATATTTCAATTTATTTAAATTGATAGCTTCCCATTAATACAAGAATTATATTTAGTTCTCTTTTTCTATTCATTGAAATATGAATTTTGAGCATATGTTAAATATAAATACTAGAAAATAACATGAAATTTTATGTTTATATTTTACTTCAAGCTATATATATTTTAACATGTTGCATAATAAATTTCATTAAACAACTGTTCTCTCTCTTAACATCCATTTCTTAACCAATAATTATAAACATTTTCAAGAATACATATAATGTTAAACATCTTTAGTCCCTCTAAGATACAGTTTTTATACATTAATTGAAAATAATACGTGCCGCCATACATATATAATAGATATCAAACTTCAACTGCTTAACGTGTACATAAAGTTCTTTATAGAATAATTTGCATCAGCAATTAATGTCAGAAATCACGTTTCCAGCTGTTATGATGGTTATCGATATTATCATGCATGCCTCCAGGTGTGTCCATTTAAAATACTGAACTAAAAAATTAAAAGTCAAATCGTTATGTCCAATAATGGGCTGAATATATACCAATACATATACCGAATTAGTTTCTTCGTATATGTAAATGTACAAACTATCCACAACCCGTTTTAAGGCTAATTACCATTGAAAGAAAATAAAAAATGGAATTCCTGTCTGTACAGAGTTCTTCCTTTAAACTGATGGTTTGGAAATTTCACGAAAGACATTTTTAAACAAAATTGAGCTCTATTCTAAACATCAGTACATGTCACCTTTCTCCATCCGTTTCTCATTATGTGCTGAACTTCTACCAAAATTATGTATGATCACAAGGCATCGCAATGCCATCTCACATGGCCTCTAACTCCTTAGTATCGGAAGATTTCTTGATAAAGTTGAGACGAGTTTGTTTGGTTCGTTTGCAAGGAGCTACAAAAAGTGAAAGAGTAAACGGGGTCAACCATCGTGAATCTTTGGCTCTTAGGCAATAAGAAGAAAATCCAAGGATTGTTTTAATACCTTCTGTCTTGTTTTGTTGATTGGATTCAACTACTGAAGATTTCCACTTCTCATAATCACGTCTTTCCATTTGTTTGCGTTTTTTATAACTTGAAAGCTGTATAAACACAAATGTTAGCTGAATTACAATCAAATTATAGCAACATCAAATTTGGAAACCACATCTTACGGCAAATATCCAACCAAAATACTAAATGCACCGTCAAGACAACACTGATGAGAGTAAGAAGAGCAATAAAGTGATTAAAACGTAAGGGATGGATCTTGCACTTAACCGTGACCATCATCACTTTTTAAACCAAATACAAGATCGAGGCCAGATTGTGGTGAACTTATTTTGGATAAGAGAAATAATTCAACTACACTTCCTGGTGCATACATTTAAGGCCACAATTATGCCTTAACAAATTGTCTGCTAAATTAATATCATTATAACTTGATGGAACACCTAACAAAGAGCCTTTGCTAATTAGAGAGGACATCATACAATAAGCAAAGACTTGTGAATATTAAATATAATCTTAAACGCGAGAAGACAATGCCCTTATTTAGGTTGCGGAGATCCAGCCAGTATCAACGTATCCTAAGAAAACCAGAAGAACGTGAACGTGAACTTAGGGAAGCCTTTGGCAGGTATTTCAATATCTAAGTGAGTGATTTAACTCTACCATGTACGCTCCATGTAACACCTAACTTAATTACCCGGTTAGTCCTATGAACTACATCATGTATCCACTATGCATTTGCAAATGAAGAAAGAGTTAAGAAATCTCCCTTGCTATATGTTGGACTTAAGTTAGAAAAAGGACTTTGTTGACGATTAATCAATTATCGAAGTTATGACTCTGCAACTATGTTTGAAAATGATAGGTGATGTTACAATTTTGAAGCCAAAAGAGAAACTAATAGATTAAGTAAAGTCTAGAAAGATGGTGTCTTCTTACTACTGCAACAGATAATTACAGTACAAAAGACATGGCCACAAAGTATATAGAAAGGCATGATGGATGTGTTGAGTCAACCTTGAATAAAATCGAGAAAGCCGAGCTTCAAAACAATGAGTGGTGAAAAAAAAATTAAGATTGAGCTACACATGAAAGACTTGTATATAAAGCACACCTTGGAATTTTATTCCTAATTTAAGAAAACAACAAATTAACTCCAAAAAAACAGAGCATTTATGCAACGCCTTTTAGAATTCCCATGAAACCTTAAGGTAAAACCCTTACCCAAGGAAAACAAAATGTCTGAAAATTACAAAAAGAAGCTAGACATTAGTACCTCTGGGCCATCATCGGACAAATAACCTCCTTCCTCGGCTTTCCTTTTACTTGGCAAAACATCAAGCAAATCTGCACATAGTGGGAAACAAAAAAAATAAACGTTCAATATGGTAGCTCAGCTTTAAGAAATGCATCACGATAAACAACCGAATAGGGAAAGGTACAAACCTCGATTTGATTGCACTTCCCTAGCATCTTTTTTTTCCTTTGCAATCCCAAATACGTCGTGACACAAATCCTTCATAGTAGCAGAAACCTACAGCAGGCCATTCACACCCCGTTTAAAATCAATAAAACCATCCACAATTAAAAATCCAATAAAATGATCACACACTAAACATTCACTATACATGCAGCCACTTACACTAGAAAACTCGGATTCAGATGTACCACAAAGCTCAATTAACTTTAGCTTGTCCACTTTGAGCTGCAAAACAAACACAACCACTACCCCAACTTAAACCAAAGCAACAGAAATAGTTCGCGGCATTCCTCGCAATCCTTCACATTGCAGAAAATAATAGACAAATGCACTCGCTGCAGATGCAATTGTGGCTATTATACTATTAAAACAATAAGCTTGGAAAAATAACTGTGGTTGCAAACCGTTTTGAAAAGACTTATACATCAAAATTACCTAATAATATTACAATTCCTACACAATGAACATCATTCGATAATAACCTATTGCTATATAATATCCCAACAGGTTCTTTAATGGTACCTTGTGTTTTTTAGCACATAAATAAAATGCAACAGCGGTGAACACCGGACGCGTGAAATCGGCACTTGCACGACGAGAAGCCGGCAAAGACGAAACAAACCGATCCTTATATCTGCATATAAATAACACAAAGTTTAGCAACACATACAGATTCAACAGCGTTTTAGCATTTAATCAAACACGTGGCAGATAACTCACAGTTTGAGACCGTCGCGAACGAAAGGAATAATACGAACACAACCAAACTGAATCGCCAATTCCCTCACATCTATCTTCATCCTAAAAACATCAAGCAAACACTTAGTTAATGGAAAATTCTAGAAACTGAAAGTTGAAGGAAGAGAAATGGAATGGAAAGGAAAGGAAACGAACTTGACGCCAAGGCCGTTGTGGAGAGAATTGTAGGATCTGATGTAAGCTTTTTCGGACATTCCGCTGAGCCGCACCGCAGAGGATCGGTCGAAGAGAACGCCGAGCCTTGAGGCGGCGATTTCCAAGCAAATAAGAGATTTAGCAACCTCGCCCTGAGAGAACCAGACAAAGAATTTGAGAATCGATTCGAGTGAAACGGAATTCAATAGAACGGAACGGAAGAGAGAGAGAAAGACATACGACTCCGATGACGGAGGAATCAAACTGGACATCGCAGAGGCGACGGATCTCGGCGGCTTTTCGGACGACGAGTTTGGAATCGGAGAGATCGAGCTTCTTGGCCAGCTCTGAGATGTCCATTTTAGGTTTGGATCCCAAGCGCGACGCTAACTCCGATTTCTTGTTCGCATTTTGAAGGGATTAGAGAGTGGGAAATGGCGGGAACAGGAGAAGGGGATCGAATCCAAATAGATTGATACCGCCATTTGAATATTCGCGCGCGCGCAGTTTACCGGGAAATTTTCATTTGGCGCCCTCTGCTTCCGAAATCATTCATTCTTCATGGAAAATCTTTACGCAATTTTTATTTTAGAAGATAATGAATATATATTTTTAATTGATTTGATATTAATTAACTAATATTGTTCAAAATATAGGTTTCAGAAGGAAAACAAATATCACGTAACATTCCAATGTTCATCGATTTCATTTAAATATCATTAATTTTTTATTTATAAAATTACATTGTATAATTATAGTAATTAAAGATACTACAGTAAGTAAATGTCGAAACAGTAGTCAGACATATTCAACACATGGTTGGTTCTACTCCTCACACTCTAGATCCCTTTATTTGTTACAACTCAATTTTTGTGAAAACTCAAAAATGACTCCTATATTCCTATACCTAAAATTTTGTCCCATATTTTGTTACTAGACAAGTTCACATTCAAATTAAATCATTATATCATTATGGCTATACTATTTCTTTTCTAATTAAAATACATGATCCTCAATAAATAATATATTTACTTATTCTCTTGGTCATATTAAAGAAATAATTTGTTATATTCATCAATTTTTTACTGTCTTATTAAAAATGGAACAAAAATGATTACAAGATGAAAGTACTTCCGTAAAATATCAATGATATGCAAATATTATTATAATTAGTAGAATGTAGTCAGACTTTTTAAGATTATTGATGTAATATGAAAATATTGTTGTAAATATTTTCAATATTTTGTATTTTTCGTAATAGTTTATATTAGGTTGGTAAATATTGTAAGTGACTTAGTCTAATTGTTTTATCTATTTTATATTTTTGAATTATATTTACACTTTTATATATAAGTTATCGTTTAAATGGAATACAATCATCGAATAAATTTTTTCATGATATAAAGAGATTAAGAAACTTTTCCTATATCTTTCATGGACTTTTTTTTTTGTTTTATTCTCCTTGTCTATTTATTTTCTATTTATTTCTTACTCACGTCTCTTTATTATTAGTCACGTCTAATCTAAATAATTCCTTTTATTTTTAATATCAAAAATTATATTTCTATCATCTTTGAAATATAAAATGTTTAATATAGAAAGTGGGTTGAATTTTTCAAAATTTGCCTATGTTTTCATCATATTATTCCACTTAAACAAACATAATAAATAAAAAGGTATTGAAAATCAATATAAAAGATAAATTGTAGTTGACTTCGATGGATCTATTCTACCATTTCAAGTTTTCTTTTCATTACTGTACTTGAACACGACTCCACGTTATGGAAGCATGATATCAATTAAGAAAGATTTTTTAAGATAATCAAAACTCATGTGTAATCATGCTCGAGCAAGAATTCTCCTCCACTTGAATAGAAGATTTTTCAAATACATAAACATACCATCAATAACTCATAATGCTTTTAAATCAATTGAAAACTATTGTTATACTTGTTTCAAATTAGTAAATTGATCTTCAGATGGTATTTGAACTCACTAATGAATATAAAAAATAAGTACATCAATTCAAGAAAACAACCATTTTCCTTTTTTTATCAAGTTAGTTTTATACTTACACTAGAAAAAATGAGTTTAACTAAGATAATAACCACAAGTTCAAATTCAACAAAACTTTCTCTAATTATGAAAATTCTCACACAATTGAGGTGAAAACTACTATAACATAAATTACAATAATGATAATGAGAAAGACAGTCATGATAATGGTCAACAACAACTACAATAGTTCACGACACCATCTTGGCAGCAACAACAATCCTTATATCTTAGTTGGTGATGGATGTCACAACTATGGAAATAATCTCTCATCTTATTTTAATACAAGTAATTTAAATTCGAATATTACTACTAGTAGTGGGTAATGAATTAGAATTTAAGGCTATGCACAATCATCCTTTTCCTCCACCATGTTTGTCAAATTTAGAAAACATGCTACATGTCCCCGAACTTATAAAAATTTTGATCTTTATGAGTCATTTCATAATTAATAATCATGTTTGCATTAGATTTTATCACAATTTTTGGATTTTTTTTTTTTTGAAAGACCTTCAAAGGAGGATGTCAATAATGATATGTTATACCAGTGGAGATTTATATCCACCTCAATCATTAGTCATCAAGTCACTTATCCATCCATTTTTGCACCCATTAATTATGTTTTATGGCATTATAGGGACATTCAAGAGCATTTGTTTTACTTGTTTTACCCTTCCTTAAGAATAATAAATTTATTTCTTACACACACTTATCTTCCTTTATTGTTTGTGAGTTTTATGTATTAAATGTCATATATGCCCTATAAACTTTAATTGATTTTTTTTTCACTACCAACAATAATATTATTATTGAAATTGTTCATATTAAAATGAGATGAGAGATTATTTTGTGACATCCTCGTTAGGAATTCCTTGTCCATTATCGGCAACAATGTCCTTGAAGGAAAAATAGACATAACTTAGGTTAAGTAAACTAGTATAAAATAAGTGTTTATTACACTTTTGTATCACATGTTTATAATATTGTTTTTATATCATACACAAGTTTTGTGAAAGTGTTTTGAAAATGTTTTGAACAAATAGACTTGGTTATTAAATCATTTATCTCTGTATGTTTTCAAATAGTGTCGCAACCGGGGTCACGACGGGGACGACGAACAAAAATAATTTATTTTAATTTTCAAAACAAAGGAGTCGCCACCATAATTTATTAAAGGAAAACTATGAAAAACCAAAAACAAGATAAGGCAAGTTTGATGGGTGGTTTATGAGGAAGAGTGAGGATGCGGGTATTGGATGGGGCATGCATGAGAACTTCGGGTATTTGGGGTACATGGTTATGTGGGGTAGCGCGTGGCAAGTTAGAGAGGTATATCATTATGATGAAAATATTGTGGTGTTAAGGTTTAGTGTTAGTGGAAGTGTGGTAAAAATGCAAGGAAAGAACATAATACAGAAAAATGGCGAATTGATATATTTATGAAAATGCATGTTGGTGACATAAGACTAATTTTTTTAATTTTTTATTCTCCCATGGATGCGTAGAGACACTTAGAAATAAACAAGAAGAAAAGAAACATACCTAGTGCTTGAAAAAGCTAGTATTTTCCTTTGTGTTTCCTTCTTTCTCTACTCTCCAAACTAAACTGCTCTCTCTTTTTCGTCTCCCTCTATCTCTAGTATATGTTTGTTTTCAGTTCTCCATCTCATCATGGTTCTCCCTCCTTTTATTAAATACCCTCTCTTTTTCTGTTTTTTTCTGTTTTTTCCCGTTATATATTTTTAATTATTTATTTAAAACATTAACAGACAAATCTAAACTACTCTATTTTTATTTTATTTATTTAAGCAAAACAGTTATTTTTTATATATTTATTTTAAAACTTGCAAATCAAGTATAGAAGCAGTTATTTTATTGTTATATTTGTTTTTATTATTTTTTATTTATTATTTATTTATTAATTTTCAGATGTTGTTGTTTTAAATTAAGATATTTTTGTTATTTTCTTGTTATTTTCGTTTTTTTATTATTAATTATTTATTTTATTATTTTTTTAATGGAAAAATTCATTTTCTTTATTTTTATTAATGGAAAAATTCAAATTTATTATTTTCATTTTGTTTTTTTTGTTGTTATCATTATTTTTCAAGAAAACTTAAACTAATAAATATTTTTTATGTTATTATTCTTTTTTTTTAAATTATTTTTATCATCATACTTTAATTTAAAAAAATTACCCGGACAAAATCTGGTGTTGACAAATAGTATTACAAAAGTTTTTAAAAATTATATCCACCCCACTCCTCCATTCATTGTAGAGCTAACATTTTATTTTAGTTGGTATTAAAGTTAACCTTTCTAAATTAGTTGTTTACAATATTAAAATAGAGGAATTATCAAGCAAAGTCATAGAGAGAAAATAATAGTTTGTTAAAAAGACCACCTCTTTTCAAACCTTTGCCCCACACTAGGTATATTGTCCAAACTCCCATCTAATGACTCAAATGAAGAGTTAGATGTCTCATAGTTACACTTTGTGTTGAAGTCTATAATGAACTTCTTTTAAACTTTGCTTTTGGAAAGTTTTGTCTATTGTAGTATATTATATGATAATAACTCTAGATGCTTTAAAAATTGAAAACCAAGTAAACTGAAAAGAAAAAGTTGAGTTAGGAATATAAAGTTTTAAAACTAAGCTTCACATTTATAAGTTCAAGATTTGAAAGAAAACATATAAGAAATACTTATCTACCTTTAAAAGTTCAAAAACTTGAGAAGAGATTTTTATTATTTGAAGGAAATACAATATATATTGTCTAAAAGTGAGACAATAAAGAAGTCATATTTATCACTACTGAAGGTGACAACCAGATGAATTTCTTAATAAAAAAATCTCACAACAAGTTTAGGTTAGACGGGGAAAATGGTCGTAAGAACTTTGATCATACTTCTTGTATGCATGCTACATGAAGTGTTGTTAAGTCTCAAACACTGACAATAAATAACTCAAGTCTATTTTGGTAATGAAGGATAAACCAATTTTCAGTATAAATATGCTGAACAATAGAAAGATTACCATTGTCTCGTATCTTGATAGTGGATGCTCGCAATACATGAAAAGTGAAAGGTTTGTGTTTCAAAATTTGGAAAAAAAATTAAGGCTAAGTCACATTTGATGGAAATAAAGAAAAGTCAGTATCATCAACATTAGATGAATATACACTCCCTTTACCATTTACTGACAACGTATTTTTAATAGAAAGTCTAAAATGTATACATAGCATAAATTAATTGTGTGATAATGAATATAATATTTCGTTTAACAAAGATTATTGTACAGTTAAAAGTAAAGATGACATTACTATCTTTTCCAAATAAAGACAAGAAAACATGTACAAAATAAAACTAAGTGAACGGTTGAAAAAGAATCTCATGTCTTATGTCAATCAAAGAATATCATTAGGTTTGACATATGAAGTGTGACATAAGAACTTGATTTTAATTTCAAAGCTACACAATATATGACCACGTAAGGCACTTATCCAAGATTCCGTTCAAAGACGGTTTCCTTTATGAAACATGTATGATGGGAAAACAAACATCTTTTCAAAATAAGAATATAGTTTATAATAAAATACCATTGAGTTGATTCACACATATCTATTTGGTCCTACAATAATCGCATTATTTAGTACAAAGATGTAGTATAATTATGGTTGATGACTAAATTAAATAAATAAATGATTTGATAAAGATCAAAAGAAAGTCTAGCCACTTAGAAAGTCTTGAGAACATCATGGTTCACATTTCTTCCACTACACCCTATTAAACATTAGTAAAGCATTAATCCTAGAATGAACTCTAAATACCTTCAATGAAAAATTTGTATGTGTGGGATGAGAGAGATTGTTACTTTTACATATTAAATTATCTAGTCACAATTATTAATTTAAATTTAATTTGCAAGGATACATGGTTTAAATTATAATATATTTTGTATGATTGTATCCTTCAAACAATACACCACAAAATATTGTAACTTCTACATTTTTAGCAAATCAATATTAATATTTAACACAAAAGTAATGGATAGTTGGACGAGTCATCCACCACTTATAGCCGCGTAGGCTAGGTAAGGTAGACTAAAAATCTTAGTCTGACCTACCAAAATTGATAGTCTTACTAATATCAATTTTTTGTTTATGTGTAACATAAATGTGAGTGATAAATTCCTCCAAAAAAAAGAAGAAAACCTTATCCACCAGCAACTTTATTGCCACAAAACATGCAAATGTGCCACGAAACATCATAGTTATTGACATAAATAATTATGTTCCACTATATATGCACATAGTTGATGTCTTATATATTACATCGAACAACTAAGAGCTAAACATATTAGTTGTATAGTAGTGAATGATGAAAATCATTTAAGACATTATTTATTTATAGTTTTGTCAACTAAACAACTGATTATGATATGTAATCCCTTCTAAATTTGTGTTTAAGTTAGGTTTGGATAATGAGAAACATGATGTATATGAATATTTGGACTCACAATATATTCACTCATTGAGGAACAAGAGAGTTGAAACAAAAACATACATTATTAACGGTTTGGTGACAAGAGAGAATTTTTTCCATATATCCATGAGTAAGTGCATTTTTTAATAAATAATTTATAATCAATCATTTAAAATTAATACAATAATTACTTTTTAATACCGATTTTATTGACGATTACTAATTATACCAATACAGGATAATATTGTTTCACAATTTTTTATGGATATTTACGTTTTTACCCTTTGTCACCTTGACCACACTTGACACTTAAGTAATGTTAAGGGGGAGTTTTTCCCTTAGTCGTGTCAATAAGTATTTTTCTTTATAAATTGTGACTTGTGAATATGATTCCCTTAGTCGTGTCAATAAGTATTTTTCTTTATAAATTGTGACTTGTGAATATGATATGCGAGTGAATTGTACTCAAATGCTTGTTTAAGATAATGATTAAATTAAATCAGTATCAAAAATAACTACAAGGATGACACTAGTTATTTTTACTCTAGTTTTCAGTGTGTATTCAATCATGATTTTATTTACAATGCGTAAAAATCTCAGAGTCTGATTCTCTCGGCACTGTAGTCACTTTGACCGTCTAGTAGGTCATGGACATTCTAGAATGCTACAAATAAGAAAAAAGTGGAAATTGAATAAGAAGGATAGTAATTGTCTTCTTATCTTTTACCCGCCACCTTACCTTTTACCAATTAGAAACCAGTAATATACTTAGATTCCAACTAAAAGAAAGAGAAACTAGAAACAATTATTACAAAAATCACTATACAAGAGGAGCATGAGCTATGTTCCAAAACAAAGCAACGAGAAGAAAAAGGAGGAATAGAGAGAGAGACGGGGGGAAGGAGGAAGGGAGGGAGATAGAGACAGAAAGAGGGTGAGGGACAGAGAGAGAGAGAGGTGTTCTTCACTACAAGAAAAACCTAAAATATCAAAGAAATTTTATTTCATCGGTAACATGTCATTACTGACAGATTTTATCGATGAAAAATTTTACGATCAATTTAACGATAGATTTACCGACTATCAACACCCGATTTTGTCCGGGTAATCTTTTAAATTAAAGCATAATGATAAAAATGAATAAAGAAAAATGAATAATAACATAAAAATATATTTATTAGTTTAAGTTTTCTTGAAAAAAGAAAATGATGAAATAAAATAAAAATAAAAGAAAAAATTACAAAAAATTGAATTTTTCCATTAAAAAAAGAAAAGGTGGATTTTTTTTAAACAAAATAATAAAATAAATAATTAATAATAAAAAAACGAAAATAACAAGAAAATAACAAAAATATCTAAATTAAAACAACAGAATCAGAAAATTTAAAAAAAATAAAATAAATAATAATAAAAACAAATATAACAATAAAAATAACTGTTTCCAAACTTGATTTGCAAGTTTTAAAAAAAATAAATAAATAAAAGGGTTCTACTTAAATAAATTTTATAAAAATAAAAAAGGTGGAGTAGTTTAGGTTTTTTTTTTCATCCGGTAATGTTTTTTTAAATAATAAAAATAAAATAATAAAACAAACAAATAATACAAAATTTTAAAAAATAACGAAAAAGAAAAAGAGAGACTTTTTCAACTCTCTAACTGCCCAGAATCCCATAAAAAGCTCCACCATCCCTATTCTTTCTCCAACAGAACTCCTCAAGTGGACTGATAAGGAAAAAACAGAAAAAAGGAGAGGGGAGAACGAGAAAAAAGAGAGAAGAGAGAAGGAGAAAAAAAAAGAGAGGAGAGGATCACTGATAAAGGGAGAACACGTTAAAAATAGAGAAAAAAGAGAGAAAAAGTAGAGAAGATTGATTCTCCTGTTTTACTATCCACAAACTGAGAAGCAAGAAACTTTTGAAAATGAGACAATCATTTTTGAAGAACACTCACACGTATGATTTGTAAGATTTAGATTTTCATATGAATCTTGAAGTTTGAAATTTATAAATCTTGTGTTTTTATCTTCTTGTGATGTTTTTTTATTTCTTCATCATTTCATTTTCATATTAAGATAAAAAAAAATAAAAAGGGAGGTCCTTTTGATCTTTATGGTATTTTGTTTTTTTTCTTATTTATTAAATAATAAAAAATTCATCATCTTCCATCTTTCATACATTCTTCTATGTATTTTATCCATGTATTTTATGCTCCAAAAATCACTCCAAAATAGCACCAAAACAACTTCCGCCGATACCGCCAACTTTTTTCGCGCCACTAGCAGCCACCATTTACCTCCAAAAATAGCCACCATGTAGTCTCTTTAATCTCAACAAGATGCATCCAAAACAAGAGCCAAACAATATTCAAAACAACACCATTTTGCCCCAAAAATAGCACCAGTTTTATCTCCAAAATGGCACCACTTTACTGTCAAAACAGTATCGAAACAACTGTGAAACGCCACAAAAACGGTGTAAAAAATGTCCCGTCCGCGCCACCGCCGTCGTCTCCACCGCCCCGCGCCGCCGCCGTCGTCTCCACCGCCCCGCGCCGCCGCCGCCACCGTCGCTCCTTCCTCATCATTGTTGCCGCTTTTGGTTCATCATGGGTGAAGAAAGGTGCTGATGGCTTAAGGTTAGGGTGGTGGTGGCTTAGGGTTTAGGAGTTGAGTCGTTCTTCCTGCACCTCCATTAATTAGGATTTACAGTCCAGCTCTTCACAATTACCATAATGCCCTTAGCCCAAGTTGAGTTTCTTATTAGTGGCGTTACTTCCTGCACCCCCATTAATTAAGTTCTACACCCACACTCTCTACAATTACCAAAATGCCCTTAGCCCAAGTTGAGTTTCTTATTAGTGGCGTTACTTCCTGCACCCCCATTAATTAAGTTTCGCACCCACACTCTCCACAATTACCAAAATACCCTTAATCCAAGATTGAGTTTCTTATTGGCGTGGTTACTTCTTGCACCCCCGTTAATTAAGTTCCACACCCACACTCTCCACAATTACCAAAATGCCCTTAACCCAAGTTGAGTTTCATTGAGTCATGTTCCATTTTTGCATGCATGATTTCATTAAAATTAAAATGTCAATTCTTTGTTGCATATAACTGTCGCATGTTATTTTCCAACACCAAATTTGATATATACCCCAATCCTTAAAGTTCAGGCTTTAAACCTGGCACTGTTTCTCAAAGCCCAGGCTTTAAACCTGGCACTGTTTCTCAAAGCCCAGGCTTTAAACCTGGCACTGCTCCTCAAAGCCCAGGCTTTAAACCTGACATTGTATCTCAAAAGCCCAGGCTTTAAACCTGGCACTGACACCATTCAATTACCCTATTTTCAAACATAAACTTTCAAAAATACAAATCAAAACAACTAACAATCTTATCATCAAAGAACTACGTAACCCTGATTCTCCTTCCCTGATGGAGATACGTAGGAGCAAGGTCAAACCTTGTCGGACTTCCTAAAACCAAAAAAATATTTTCTTTGTTTTATCTTAATCTCTTTCTTGAGAAAATAAGTGTTTTAAAAAATCACACTCAGACTACTTATTTAATTAAAGGTACCGTCTTAGGACAGGCATTGTGGGGGTGCTAGCACCTTCCCCACACGTAACCGACTCCCGGACTCAAAATCCGTTTTCGCAAACTTGCCTTATCTTGTTTTTGGTTTTCCATAGTTTTTCCTAATAAACTATGATGGCGACTCCTCTGTTTTGAAAACAAAAATAAATTATTTTTGTTCGCCGTCCCCGTCGTGACCCCGGTTGCGACAGATGTCGACTCCACTGGGGACGTTTGAGAGTCAGGCCAATTTGATTAAATAAGTAAAATGAGTGTGGTCTTCTGAATGTTTATTTTCCATTTCTTTTGTGTATATGCTTCTTTTCTTCTGTATGTATGTTGCTTCTTATCATTGTTGAAATATTGAACCCTAGGGTAGGCGACATGATATATCTGCTTGGGAACTTTTCTGGCTGTTTTGCAGGTGGGGGTTGGGTGCATGATTCTCCCTTCACGCACACACATATATTTGTTCATATCATGAGTGGGGCCCTACACCCGGGTCTGAGGAATCTTAGAATTAGAAGGGGTTGTGTAACAATGTCAATGAGGATGTACTTCCCATTCTAGCTATTGTGAGAACCCCAACTAGAGTCTGTTCTCTTCACTTGTATGCTTACACAAGTTGTCTACCAACTGTTGTGGGTACTACAGCGAGGGGAGTCATAGCTCTGGTGGCCTTTATACCTTTAGGGATTAGGAAACTTACCTTGTGAGGATGCATCTAAAGACCTTAGAAGCCTAGGTGTTATGCTGTCAATTTTGTTTAAGGCACAAGGGGAGATATATTGCGCGTCCCTACCCTCCACCCTATTTTTTTTTAAAAAAAAGTAATAATAAAAATATTTTTATCCATTGCATTAATTTTTCTCTCATACAAAACATTTATTATTTTCATCATGACATATGAAGATTAGCTCAGGCTTTTCTTCATTGCATTGCATGCATTTCTTTTTCACACATAGTCTCAATTGTTTTCTTTTAAGGTCAGAAATTATAAAGTTGTGTCTTTTGTCAAAAACCATTTAATTACGTATCAAGTACACAACTTTATAATTTCCGACTAGTTGCATTTTTTTCATATTTCATCTGTCATCTAATTCATCTTAAATAAAAATAGAAAAAGCAATAACGGCTAAATTCCCACGACATCCATATAGGACTCGCGCCAATTGTCAGAAGATGGAAAATTGGGAGCAAACAATGAAAAAAATGCAGGACGAGATCGGTGAGTTGAAGGATAAGATCAATCAGATTCATGGCCTAAAAGATCAGTTGGGTCAGATTCTCGAACATCTAATGATCGTAAGCAGCAAACCTGAAGCTACTACCAGAGATGAAGGGACTCAGTCTTCACATCCTCCTGTTTTCCAACCGGGGACATTACAAACCCGAGGTCTTCATTAAGGAAATCAAACAAATCAAGAGTTTCCTCTGTACGGCATGCCTATAAACTATGAACCACTCTACGAGGAAGATGCGGAGCCTGAAACTATACCACACGGTGTTAATCCTACTAATGCTAGAAGTCAGCCAGAGTTCATTCAAGTACCACCTGGTGGTCGTGGTGAAGATGTAGTAATTAATAGAATACCGACTACTACCCAACCCAGGGTTTTGAATGTGACTTTGGGAGGTGAGCCTAAAACAGAAGTGGTAGTTCCAACTGCCGCGGTCCTTGATGCTGACAGAGCGAGAGATAAGTTGGAGGTCCTCGAGAAGAGATTAAGGGCAATAGAAGGTGGAAATAGTCATGAGTTCGGAGATGTTGTCGGTCTATGCTTAGTACCGGATGTGATAATTCCCCCCAAATTTAAAGTGCCAGACTTTGAGAAGTACATGGGGACCACTTGCCCAAAAAGCCATTTGACCATGTATTGTAGGAAAATGGCAGCTCATGCGCACAATGAAAAACTTCTGATTCATTGCTTTCAAGATAGTTTGGGAGGTGTGTCATTAAACTGGTATATGCACCTTGAACCAACTCGGATTTCCTCATGGAAGGATTTGGTAGACGCTTTCTTAAAGCAGTACAAATATAACATGGACATGGCTCCGGACAGAATGCAACTACAGAATATGGCGAAGAAGAGTTCGGAAACATTCAAAGAATATGCGCAGAGGTGGAGAGAGTTGGCCGCCCAAGTAAAGCCTCCACTATATGTGAAAGAAATGATCACCATGTTTATTGAGACGTTACAGGCTCCTTTTTATGAACATGTGCTCGGAAGTATTTCTTCGAATTTCTCCGATATTGTCACCGTTGGAGAAAGAATTGAACATGGACTCAAGACTGGAAAGATAGCACAAGGTTCACCTGCAACCACCGGTGCTAAGAAACATGGGTTCAATCCTGATAAGAAGAAAGAGGGTGAGGTTCAGACGGCTTCTACTGCACCTTATTGGGGAGGATATCGGCCACAATATCTTCCTAATTATAGGCCCTCATCTACGTATGTTGCGAATGTCATGTCGGGTTACTCTCAGAATACCCCTAGGCCGCCAACTGCATACAGGTCTCCGGTTATCGCTAATAATGCATTTCAGCCCAATGTTGGGAGTCAGAGCTCTACTCAAGCACAAAGTCCAGGCTATGGACAGAAGAATAATAATTCGAGAGGGAAGGTTGTGAATTTTACTCCCATTCCAATGACGTACACAGAGCTGTTACCTGATCTACTAAAAAATGTGCTAGTGGCTATATGTCCAGCAAAAATTATACAACCACCATATTCCAGATATTATAACGTCAATGCAAAGTGTGAATATCACGGTGGAGAGGTTGGCCATTCAACTGAAAACTGTCAAGCACTCAAATATAAAGTGCAATCTTTGCTCGACTCAGAGTGTCTTACTTTTCAAGAGCAGAAGGCAAGTGTGGAAAAGAATCCCTCGACGGTTCATGCAAATGCTTCAACTAGCGCCAATGTTGATCAAGTGGCAGTTATTGAGCAGAGGCATGGAGGGCAGAGCTTTAATCATGTGCACCCTTGACTTCCTGACGAAGAAATTGGCAATTGGGAATCTGTAGACGTACCTATGGTGTTTAGTAGCGACAGAATGTAATGTTTTTGGTCAACCCTATTGCTTTGCCCAGAGCTTTAGGGTATTAGTTGTTTTCATGGACTGGTTTTTAGGATTTGCTGTTTCGTTTTCTTTCATTCTGAATTTGAATTGTTTCCCTTTGAGAGCGCAGTATTGCGCCTTTGCATAATAAAATCATATTTTCATTTCCTTCTTCACTTTTTCTTTCTTTCCTATTTATTTTCATAAACTTGAATAATACATATATGTTGATGAATCTTTTGAAAATAACAATGTCAATATCTAATACTCTAATTTTACACTCCCCATCAATAACATGGAAGATGATTATGAAGAAGACTGGGAACCCTCTCCAAAATTGTGGAGATTAGTTGAACAAGAAATAAGGGAAGTAAAATTACATCAAGTAAAGAGGTTGAAATACCTTTTCTCAGAATATTGATGGAGATCAAATTAGAAGAAGCTGAGTGGGTTCAGGCAAGATATAATCAACTCAATCTCATTGATGAGAAGAGGTTAGCTGCTATATGTCATGGGCAGTTATACCAAAGTAGAATGAAGAAGGCATTCGATAAAAGGTTCGTCCGCGAGAGTTGCGTGAAAGGGATTTGGTGGTTAAAAAGATCATATCTGTTCAGAAGGATCGTCACGGTAAATGGATGCCAAATTATGAAGGTCCCTATGTCGTGAAGAAGGTTTTCTCTGGAGGGGCGCTAATTCTCACAAGAATGGATGGGGAAGAGTTACCGTTACCGGTCAACTCCGACGCAGTTAAAAAGTTTTATGTATAATATGATTCCATAGTTTGGGGAGTGTAATATTTTTGGGTATTGAAATTTATGCGTTGAAATTGTGTCTGAATTATCTTGTGATGAAATAAAATTTTTCTTTTGAATTCTTTCTTGTGCGTTTTGATTGCTAAGTATACACCATGGGTCGTCTACAAGATTTTCTCGAGGTTTGAAGGATGTCGTGGGATGAAAATAATAAAAATTGCACAATAAATCATGTTTATGGAATCATTGAATTTATTGATAAAAATAATAAAAAGATTTGACGCAATTTTAAAGCTTGGCATAAAAAAGTTTTGAATTCTTTCATAATGGCATATTGGCATACGTGTGTTGGATACCCCTTTGAGCCTTCCACCCCAAAAGAGAAAGCGATTTGCTTCAGTAACATGTTTGTTGCCCATTAAAACTAAGAGTAAACATCATATTGGGGCAATCAATCAGATTTTTCATGCGGCTATGAATCTCAAGTTCTTTTCGCTAAAGGCATTAAAAAAAAGGATAAAAAAAAAGAAATACAAGTCCGTTAGATTGAAAACCCGCAAAGGGCAATCTAAGCAAAAGATAGGACGATTAAAAAAAATGACAAGTATATGGAATCGCTGAAATCTATTGCGGGAGTTAATCTCTTTAAAAATCAAGTAATCATAATTCGAAATGATATATGACCATGTTTGTTTATCCTAAAATATTAATAAAATTCCATTGCACCCTCTTTGAGCCTGAAAAATAGAAAATTTCTTTCAAAAATACCCTAAACAAGGATCATCAGCATGTTTAAATTCAGTTCAGGATAAGAGATCTCTAAAAAAAATAAAAATAAAAAGAGTAAAAAAAAAAGGGCACATCAGAAGCTCCTGAATCAAAAATAAAAAAAATTCAAAAAAAGAAAATATGTGTCATCAGTTCAAATAAGGATGACTCACAAATAAAAAGGAAAAGTGATCTCATCAAGAACATGAATTGCTCCGTGCAATACTTCGTTGATAGTTTTTGTTATAAAAAAATGATGATAACCAGTAAACAATTTTTGAGCCTGTGTATCTTTTTTCTTCAAAACCTTTTAAACCCTGACCACGTTACAAGTCATGTAAAGTCCATATTGATTGAAGAATGATTGTCGATGATTTTTCCAGAGAATAACCTTGCAACAGAGGAATGTGGCTACCACTACAAGTTAAGTTGTAAAAAAAAATGCCTTTTGCGGAAGGATAATACAAATTTGCCAACCAAATAAGAGTGAAATAGTGTCATTAAAGCATAAGTACTGGGGAAATCCTTTCTTATATGTGTCTTTCCCATGTTCTTTCTTTACCCTAGCCAAAATATTTTTTGAAATCGGGGATGCTTCCATGTGATTCAATTAGTATCAATTCATTACCCCGGTTTTCCAGTAATTCTATTTTTACCCATCTAACCCAACAAAATTGGCTATCCGTTTGAACCTTAATTTCCCATTTTTTTAAAAAAAACTGGGGCAACTTTGTTGCATTTATGGTCAACTCTCAAAGAGTATGAAAAATTTAAAATAAAGTTATCCCCGGTAGTTAGAGCAATTCCATTGCCTATTTGAAGTTTAACATGTCATCACCATATGTTTGTTTATCCACCCATTCCGACACATATGCATCAAAATGTTAGAACTGATCGTATTAATATTTTTGTGTCAGGCGTTAAGATTTGTGAATATTTTTTCCAAAATGAAAGTTCAAAGTGCAATCAATGAATTCAATGATTCCATAAAAATATTTGGTTTAAAAAGAGGAGCAAAATAGCAAATCAAAATCCTCAAGCATTAAAAAAAATCTCATGTGAGTCAAAATTTCATGCATCAGCATAAAATCATGCATTCATACCCCACTGGAAAAGTCAAACCTGCCAAACATTAAAAAATACATCATGCATTCATAGATGAATTCAAAGCAAAGGCAAATCATAAATTCTCATGCATTCAAACATGCATTCAAGAACAAATCAGGAACTGAATTAAAAAAAAGTGGTTCCATGATCCTCTGATACAAGATCTAGTGAGAAATTATCCTCTGATTCAAAGTTTTGATATGTTGACCCCCTGCAGAAGCAATGTCGCATTTGTTTTTGGCACTTGATCCCCTGCAGAAGCAAGGTATTGGCCATTCTTTATTTTTCGACTCCCTGCAGAAGCAAAGTCACAGTTATTTAAATTTGTTGATATGTTGACCCCCTGCAGAAGCAAGGTCGCATTTGTTTTTGGCACTTGATCCCCTGCAGAAGCAAGGTCTTGGCCATTCTTTATTTTTCGACTCCCTGCAGAAGCAAAGTCACAGTTATTTAAATTTGTTGATATGTTGACCCCCTGCAGAAGCAAGGTCGCATTTGTTTTTGGCACTTGATCTCCTGCAGAAGCAAGGTCTTGCCATTCTTTATTTTTCGACTCCCTGCAGAAGCAAAGTCACAGTTATTTAAATTTTTTCATATGTTAACCTCCTACAGAAGCAAGGTCACATTTGTTTTTGGCACTTGATCCCCTGCAAAAGCAAGGTCTTGGTCATTCGTTATTTTTCGACTCCCTGCAGAAGCAAAGTCATAGTTATTTAAATTTGTTGATATGTTGACCCCCTGCAGAAGCAAGGCCGCATTTGTTTCTGGCACTTGATCCCCTACAGAAGCAAGGTCTTGGCCATTCTTTATTTTTCGACTCCCTGCAAAAGCAAAGTCACAGTTATTTAAATTTGTTGATATGTTGACCCCCTGCAGAAGCAAGGTCACATTTGTTTTTGGCACTTAATCTCCTGCAGAAGCAAGGTCTTGGCCATTCTTTACTTTTCGACTCCCTGTAGAAGCAAAGTCACAACCACTCTTCGGGTTCCTCTGCGGAAGCAAGATCTCTGCATTTCTTTTCAGCACGCAATGAGACCCGAACAAAATCAATGTCTCTGTCTTTACTTAATTTTTACTTTGATAATATGAACTTTTCTCAAATTTTCATATTATCATGTAAAACTTAAGTGAAGAGGGGCAACTGTCAACACCCGATTTTGTCCAGGTAATCTTTTAAATTAAAGCATAATGATAAAAATGAATAAAGAAAAATGAATAATAACATAAAAATATATTTATTAGTTTAAGTTTTCTTGAAAAAAGAAAATGATAAAATAAAATAAAAATAAAAGAAAAAATTACAAAAAATTGAATTTTTTCATTAAAAAAAGAAAAGGTGGATTTTTTTTAAACAAAATAATAAAATAATTAATTAATAACAAAAAAACCAAAATTAAAAAAAATAACAAAAATATCTAAATTAAAACAACAGAATCTGAAAATTTTAAAAAAATAAAATAAATAATAATAAAAACTAATATAACAATAAAAATAACTGTTTTCAAACTTGATTTGCAAGTTTTATAAAAAAATAAATAAAAAAAAAGGGTTCTGCTTAAATAAATTTTATAAAAGTAAAAAAGGTGGAGTAGTTTAGATTTTTTTTTCATCCGTTAATATTTTTCTTTTAAATAATAAAAATAAAATAATAAAACAAACAAATAATACAAAATTATAAAAAATAACGAAAAAGAAAAAGAGAGACTCTTTCAACTCTCTAAGTGTCCAGAATCTCATAAAAAGCTCCACCATCCTTATTCTTTCTCCAACAGAACTCCTCAAGTGGACTAATAAGGAAAAAACAGAAAAAATGAGAGGGGAGAACGAGAAAAAAGAGAGAAGAGAGAAGGAGAAAAAAAAGAAAGGAGAGGATCACTGATAAAGGGAGAACACATTAAAAATAGAGAAAAAAGAGAGAAAAAGTAGAGAAGATTGATTCTCCTGTTATACTATCCATAAACTGAGAAGCAAGAAACTTTTGAAAAGGAGACAATCATTTTTGAAGAACAGTCACAGGTATGATTTGTAAGATTTAGATTTTCATATGAATCTTGAAGTTTGAAATTTATAAATCTCGTGTTTTTATCTTCTTGTGATGTTTTTTTTATTTCTTCATCATTTCATTTTCATATTAAGATAAAAAAAATAAAATGGGAGGTCCTTTTGATCTTTATGGCATTTTGTTTTTTTTCTTATTTATTAAATAATAAAAAATTCATCATCTTCCATCTTCCATACATTCTTCTATGTATTTTATCCATGTATTTTATGCTCCAAAAATCACTCCAAAATAGCACCAGAACAACTTCCGCCGACACCACCATTTTTTTTCGTGCCACTAGCAGCCAGCATTTACCTCCAAAAATAGCCATCATGTAGTCCCTTTAATCTCAACAAGATGCACCCAAAACAACAGCAAAACAATACTCAAAACAGCACCATTTTGCCCCAAAAATAACACCAGTTTTATCTCTAAAATGGCACCACTTTACTGTTAAAACAGTATCGAAACAACCATGAAACGCCACAAAAACGGTGCAAAAAATGCCCCGTCAGCGCCACCGCCGTTGTCGACGGCGGCCGCCACCGTCTCCGCCGCCCCTCGCCGCCGCCGCTCCTTCCTCATCGTTGTTGCCGCTTTTTGTTCATCATGGGTGAAGAAAGGTGATGGTGGCTTAGGGTTAGGGTGGTGGTGGCTTAGGGTTTAGGAGTTGGGTCGTTCTTCCTGCATCTCCATTAATTAAGATTTACACTCCAGCTCTTCACAATTACCAAAATGCCCTTAGCCCAACTTGAGTTTCTTATTAGTGGCGTTACTTCCTTCACCCCCATTAATTAAGTTCCGCACCCACACTCTCCACAATTACCAAAATGCCCTTAGCCCAAGTTGAGTTTCTTATTAGTGGCGTTACTTCCTGCACCCCCATTAATTAAGTTCCGCACCCACACTCTCCACAATTACTAAAGTGCCCTTAACCCAAGTTGAGTTTCATTGAGTTATGTTCCATTTTTGCATGCATGATTTCATTAAAAATTCTATGTTGCATATAACTGTCGCATGTTATTTTCCAACACCAAATTTGATATATACTCCAATCCTTAAAGCCCAGGCTTTAAACCTGACACTGTTCCTCAAAGCCCAGGCTTTAAACCTGGCACCGTTTCTCAAAGCCCAGGCTTTAAACCTGGCACTGTTCCTCAAAGCCCAGGCTTTAAACCTGACCCCGTTCCTCAAAGCCCAAGCTTTAAACCTGGCACTGTTCCTCAAAGCCCAAGCTTTAAACCTGGCCCCGTTCCTCAAAGCCCAGGCTTTAAACCTGACACTGTTCCTCAAAGCCCAGGCTTTAAACCTGGTACCATTTCTCAAAGCCCAGGCTTTAAACCTGGCACCGTTTCTCAAAGCCCAGGCTTTAAACCTGGCACCCTTCCTCAAAGCTCAGGCTTTAAACCTGACATTGTATCTCAAAAGCCCAGGCTTTAAACCTGGCACTGACACCATTCAATTACCTTATTTTCAAACATAAACTTTCAAAAATACAAATCAAAACAACCAACAATCTTATCATCAAAGAACTACGTAACCCTGATTCTCTATCCTTATAGAGATACGT
>Ga0209700_100830_pt1 | contig 62063 bp, 32 predicted proteins | sample SiratroredBW_FD_187528 | JGI IMG/M metagenome (GOLD analysis project Ga0209700, IMG submission 187528) | Root nodule microbial communities of legume samples collected from California, USA - Siratro red BW (SPAdes) (version 2) | ecosystem: Host-associated > Plants > Roots > Nodule | place: USA...
AATTTATTATTTTTTTTTTTTTTTTTAAGTTCATAACCTAAAGTAAATAATAATAACAATCTTGTATTCTTCTGGGTGTTAAAAGTTTTGATCTCGCATTTTTTTTTAAGATTAAAGTTAATTTATCAGAAGGATTGAATGTAAAATTGGAGTATTTTGATAATTTAATCATGTCATGATGGTTGGAATTGTTTAAAAATGGTTATTGTATTTGTTATACACTTATTGTTGAATCATGGAGATAAACATTGAACAATGAATAAAATGTGTTTAAAATGAGGTATCATCAAGGTAAACTAAAAAAATACTTAAAATGTGTGTGGTTATGTAAGTTCTATATTAATATATATATATATATATATATATATATATATATATATATTTATATAATTTAATATTCATATATATAGCAAATTATATTTCTTCAATAATATATTATTTAAATATTAATTCACTTTTTATGTAGTTTACATTCTTTGTATCATAAAATGATACTGTAACTTAAAATAATAATTTATGAGAAATATAAAATACGTTGTATATGACTCACAAATAAATGATTTTTTCTCTTTTAGTATTTATTATATTTATTTGAGTTTGGAATCATTGTACTTCTTGAGATCTATTAAGATGTGGAGATTCTTATCTTCATATTTTGATTACATCTTTGACAAACGCCATTTAATTAAAATTGAAGTCTAATAATGTAATTAACAAATATCACATGTTAAATAACTTTTAAACTATGATTAAAAGTATATTATAAGACCTATTCTAATCATCCGTACAGGTAGGATTTAGTAAGATGAGTGTAAATAAATAAATACTCTAAAATAAAAAGATAATAATTTTTTAACTATTAATATATATTATCTCTACGCTAAAAATATCAAAGTATACTTGTAGATATTCTATCAAAACAAAAACAAAGATCGATAATTAAAATTCAAAAATACAATAGTTAAAGACAAGTAGGTCCAGAAAATCACTCGTAAATATGAAAGTTTTGATGTGTTATTGTTTATTTTAAAATGCTAAAGGAACAGTAAAAGGAACATGGGTTGTGGTGAAGGGAGTCACGTCACCATGTTAATCACGTAGATGGTGATGGTACAAAACATCATGCGAAATAAATGGTTGCTTGTTTCGGATGGCTGACGTACCATTGTTCACGTCACTGCTTCTTGCTACCTTGCGCTGTGTGTGATGTGTCCTGTTCTTTCCCCCAGACTAGATTTTGGTTAAATTACGTTAATCTCACTCAACTTAGTTTGTTCAGCTACGAAACATTGTCAACGTGTAGCGTGTAGATTTTATTTTCAAGGATCTTTCCTTTTTGCAATCATTGTTTTATTTTTCCTTACAAAAATAAATAAATAAATAAATAGATTTATGTGTTATTCTATTTTCTTTCTTTTGTCATAGCTAATTTCTTTTTATAAAACGATCTAATGATTAACTTTTACACAGTAATATAATGATGAAATAAATTAAATAACTAATGTTTTTAAACTATCTTTAAGATTGCCAAAATTAATTCAGAAATAACAGCCGTTTAGTCAAAAGAATGCTAAAAACACGCATTGAGAAAATGCGCAGCATATCACAGTGGAGTAAGCATGGGGCAGCATGATTAAATAAAAAAATACGGAGTATATATAACTGGTTAATAAGTGTGCATACCATACTGTTTAGGAAAATAAAAAGAATAATTTTTCATTATAAATTGCATATACACGAGAAATATTTCACCGAAATTGTAGGGAGAATTTTTCATTTTTTAATTTTGAGTGAAGGAAAATACATATTTTGTTTGAAACTTCTCTATCTAAATAACATAAAAAAAGAGACGGTGACGATGATTTAAGGTTCAGCAAATTACGAGTGTTTTTAAAATTTGCTTATTGAAAAAGGAAAATAGGAATGAATGAGAAAGATAATGACGCACGAAACAATTATTCATGTGGGCCCACCCCTACTTATTAGAGGGGGTGAAAAGGAAGTGGTTCTTTGAAAGTTGAGTAAATTAAGAAAAGTTGTGGATCCAAATTATTTAGCGAATTGAACGTTACTTAAAAATCATTGTTCTCCCGACTTTGTAGAGAGAAGGAAGTTTCATTCGAATGGGAGGGAGAGTATATCACAAATTTAATTTTGTTTTGGAGTGTGTGTGTTAAAGTTATACAATTAAAAATGATATTATATTAAAGAATATTTCCATTGGAACTATAAATTGTTTTAATCGCTTATTTTATAGTTTTTTAAAATAAACTGAAAACAATTTATATATATATTATAAGTTACTTTATAAGTTATCTCAAACACTTGCACAGATTTAAACTTCTTCAAGATTATAATTAAACATAAGAAAGAGATTTTTCATCTTTAAAGAAAAAGGCAAACAGATAAATAATTTGTGTAAATGAAACTAGACAGGCCAAACTAAAATAATTTAAAAATATACCATTTGGTAATTGATTGAGGGATCAATCCGTTAAACATATGTTAACCTGAGTTCAATTCTTTACTGTGTATGATTTTTTCTGTTCATTAGTAAAGATAAAACTTACTTTAGTAATACTTTTGTTGATTATTAGTTTCCAAATGCTCGTTAATGAATATTCTTCATGAAAAATAAAAACACAAGGATTTGGTCAGATTTGGGCAATTGCATCTATGTTAAAATCTGACATATGTAGTTCTTTTATTATTCTTCATGCAAACAAAAAGACTTCATGCATATAAGGAGAAGATTTTGGTCAATTGTTTTTCAAGCGATCTAGGTACAGAAAAATAAAATAAAATAAAATCATAACTTAAATAAGCAAATATGGTTATAATAGAATACAGTGTAATGTAAAGTTTAACGTGCTTATGAAGCTCTGGCCTCATCACCAGAACGTGGGAGACAGAGAAACAATTTTTTTTTTTTTTTTTTTTTTTTTTTTATGAAAATGATCGTGTTATTCAACTATAATAGCCTTGTTTGTAAACCTTTCAATATTTATTTTTGTGTATTACTTTGAGATATTGCTGTTTTGAGTTTATTTAAATCAACAATAAGCTCACATAAAATTTTAGAAAGTTAAAGATTATCCAACTGTTGATAACACTTTCTTTTATATTCTTTTTGAACATTTCTATTTCTTTCTTTTTTTTGTAAATTTAATTTAATGCACCGAAATCAAAAATATAATCTATAATAGGATTCTATCATTCATAATTATAATTGTAACTTTTTTTTTTCTCATTCTCTGTACCCTCCTTTATCATTTATTTATGACGGTTGTAGTCTTACAGTTTATTTCCCGTTTCTAATACTCTAAAATTAAGTTTTGCTTAACAAAAATTATTCTAATAAAATCCTCTTAATTTGTAACTTTATATACTTTTTCACATCTCTTTGAACTCCAATTTTTATGTTTGAAAAATATGTTACTTTTTTTATTTTTCTTATGTATTTTCACGATTGCGATATTTTAATAATTTAAAAAAAATATGTAATTTTGCTTCATATTATTTTTAATTTTGTAAGAAACTAAATATTATATTTCTTCTTTAAATTTAAGTTTGAAATATTTTTTAAGAAACTTAAATTTAATTTTACTTAAATCAATAACAAGATAATATGAAATTCTAAAAAACTAATAACACTTTCCTTAAAATTTTCTTTAAACAGTTTTTGTCTAACTATTTAATTTGTCGGGATAAAAGAAAGCATCATTAAGAAAAAAATTGTTGCATTTAGTACAAGAAATTCTTATTTAAAAAAATTGAAAAACAAAGTTACCGAAAATACAATTAAAATCATAAAAATCTCACAATTATGAAACTATATAAGAAAAATAAAAATATCTAGACGTATAAAAACTTATAAACGGGACACGAAACAAAACCATGTGCAAAATATAAGAAGTTGCAAATTAACATGATTCTATGTATTTTTTTGAATTTTTTCTCAATAAAAACTTATTTTAAAATATTAAAAATACCAAATAAATCAAGATTACATATAATATTAAGAAAATTATTTTAAAATATTACAATTATAATAATATAATTTTTTTGCTCATTTAAGTACGCGTTTAATCGTTTAAAGTGAATAAATTTACGCTTTAACTGTGATTAATTTTACTTAAGACAATATTACGAATCTAAAGAGAGGTTCTTTTGTTTTTTTTTTTTTTACTTAAAGCAAAGTCACAATTATCATAGTGACACATATTCATTCTGTGACATATTTTGAGACGAAAACGTTGTAACAAATTTGTATGTTATAAAAATTTTACTAATATTTTCGATTCAATTTGTAGAAACTTCTGTGATAAAACATTTAATAACATATTTTTTCTCTTACACTCATCAGTCACTAACATATTTCGAATTTACAAAACGATGTATTTTATATCAGAATTTTTAGAAACAATATGTAACAAAATACCCTCATTTAAAATCGGTCACCATATTTTAGTAATGAAGGATGGAAATGTTTTTGTTATCCTTGAGCCAATAAAAGAACATAAAGTTATTGCTTTATTCAAACCTGGAACACCATTCAAATAAAAAATGCTATTCTTCAAAAGTGAGAAAGACCACACAATCTGATGCTATACAAACAAACTCAAAATTCTAAGTTGTTTCTCATGAGCAAAGGAGCCTTGTTGAAGATAATATTTATTTGGTTAGCATAGAAGGACCACCTACATACCCAACCACTGATAAATAGAATACCAAAATGTAAACAAAAATAAGTGATGACATTCCTTCCTATGGTTAAAGCAGAAAATAAACAATATCATCAAGTCTGTTTCCTACTTACCCATTTGTGACAACAAGTTTATGGATATAGTTTTTTGAGTCTGATCAAAGTTTTTTAAAAGGAATCTAAAATCGTTTGACATATACATACTAATAGGATTTGGATTTATTACAGTCGAGTAGCTAGCTAAACATGCATTGTCTGATATTCATTTTACGAATGGTTTTAGACTTTAGATTGTGTCACATTCAATTCACAAAAATACAGTCCCAACTACAAATGACATTAGTCTGAATCATCAGACAGTGACGGAATTATTAGCAGATTGAATCATAATATATTCCTCACTTTTCGTGGACTACATGGGGTATCCAAATCCTTAGCAACATGGATTTGTTTCTGAATCTTTTATCTTATCTTATCATTTTTACTACTAGCTAGTCAACACACTCTACATCCACCATCCCCTTAATGGCTTTATGTACACTTGGAGAGCTGGACAAAAGAGAAATTAATAAGAGAGAAAAGAACGGTAGCTTTTATCTTTTTCCTACATAAAAATGCCAATGATATTTCACGATCTCCTTTCTGTGTTCATTTCCTTTGTGGCTCTCATTCTCCGTCCCTTTTGTTCTTTGCTTTTTCTTCTTTTCCAAACAGTCTCCCGAAGCATCATAATGGTTAAGGAAAGTGGTATTTGTATGCTATCATAAGAAAATAAGAAATAAAGTATTAGTTTATGAGATTGATCAAGATGAAGTGGGAATCATGAGATGCCATAATATGTCCTAGATTCTTTTCACTTTTTTTTTTTGTTAACTTTAGAGTTTGAACTTTATTCCATACCCACATTCATGCGACGTCCTTTCATTAACCATTCAGGAGTTAATGCACCTCTCCTTCTTGGAGTCTGCAGCCATTTTACAAAAGGAAGACCAAAAGAAATTAAAAGAAAAGCGCTACCTACACAAAACACCATATACTCACAACTCATTACCTATGTTACACTAACTATCTCGAGCCAATCAAATCAGATTAGTTGTAAATCATTTGATTAATTTTCTAAGGTTTATAAGTTCATTCATACGCAATTGGAACTGATATAGAAATATGTTATAGCCAGCTATTATTTCTTGGAAAAGGCTTTCCAAAGTTTGGTTAGACATGCTTGGTGTTGGGCTATGTGCATTGCTTGTAACTGATGACTCGTGTCGTGAAAACTCATGATCCTGAACAATGAAAGAAAACTTGAAGGAATTTTGAAAATGGATTCTGTGAGTGCAGTAGAAAAGGTATGCAGAATGATCAACCATGAAGTGAACTGGATTTGGAAGAAGAATGTTCATTGTACTGCAAAACAAAAATCAGTGGACTACAGAAGTGGAGCAGAGCAGAAGAAAGAAGGAAGAATGTGGTGAAATTGCTATTTCATATATATATATATACACACACACACACGCACTCATTAATTCTTTTCTCATCCTATTAACAGTATTAGCTATTATGTCATATATGTGCTTGTAACAATAATAGCTAACATGATTGAAGACAAAAAAATTGATTCAATTTGAGGATGTTTTATTGTGAACTATATTTTTGGAGACTCATTAGAATCTCAAATTAAGACGTGAGTGGGGTGGTGTAAGGATCTGACTGCAGCATCTACAAAAATGTTTTCATCAATAATGTTATATACCGAATATTCTGTCGGTAATACCAAGAGTACTATACTAAATTTTAACACATAATGTATTCGTAAAGTTGAATTTATTAAGAATATTTCTGTGTTAGTAAGAGGTATTTCATCAGTTTAGCTTAAACACCAATTATGAAATATGCTTATGTCATAAGTAGACATAATACACTCATTCGGTATAATTCATATAGTCAGAACAAAATTCAAAGCTAGTTAGCTAACAGTGCTTAAAGCTACAAAAGCAGAAGAAAGAAAACCTTTAAAAGGTTGGTTTACTTAAAATAGTTAGAATTATGACTTTTTTTTTCTAAATTAAAAGAAAACGACAAAGTGCTATTGGACTTATAGCTTGTGCAGGATAACTTTTTTGTTGTTGAAAATACCTATAACTTCTTGCTGAAGATACCTATGATTAGCGTGGCCACTGAGTATGCATGACTGAAAAGGCAATTTGACTCAACTTCCACACCCAACTCAGTGAAGCAGGGTGATGGGGTACAAATCCTCTTGAAATCACTCACGCTCACTCACTACTATGTTATATTATATGTGATACTACTTTTTTTGCTTTGAATTCCGGAACTCCCTCCATATTTAACTACATTCTTTTTGTTTGTTTACACTCTTGTCGTGAAGACACAAATGCCAAGGTAGTATTGGAATCTCTTTAAGTTTCTGATTAAATATACGGTGAACTCATCATTCATCCTGGACAAAGTTTTATTAACTTTCCGTGGGAGACAAAAGTTTGGTGCTTCTGTTAAAGCATTAGGTTCTATAAAAAGAAACAGCAAATTCAACAATTCTCAGACTATTGGTTTGCTAACATAGTGTGGTATCACCCATAAACAATTCAACTTCAGTGTTTCTTTCTTTATAGGATGTCCGATGGACATAATGGGACATGAAAAATGGGGGATACTGGGATGTCAGGTATATAAAGCTATTCAAGACCCTCCCTTCAGTCTACTTAATGGCAGTTTATTGATTAAGGTAATGGAGTTTTTATAACCAAAGCTTATGCTTTCTTATGCAACTAGAAACTTTTTTACACTAAATGTATACATATTGTGAATCATGTGGGACGAATGAGTAGGCAATTATTTATGACAAGTTGACTGATGCATCTCAATCTATGATTTTGAGAAATTATCTATGACCATAAGGGCGTATTAATTGTTCTGCTACATCACACTACCAACAAAAAGTACAATATCTATATTACAAACGGAATTGTGTGTCGATACTGTGTATTACAGACGTGCAATCTCTACATTAACAAACAACACCTCATAACCAACATGTTTTTAAGTGCCTTTTTTTTTTTATCATTTTAACTCCGTCCTTTGAATTTGTAATCAGGATTTAGTATCGGATCAATACCCCTAAAAGAATATCTATAAACAGATATGAGTGTGTTAAATGAATTTCAGTAGTTCAAAAACTTTAGTACCTAACTCTGAAACGAGAGATATGAGTATAGAGTAAGCATTTGAAAGTCCATGTGGTGAACCAGAAACAGTTAAGAATACGTGCTTCACACAATTAGCCACGACACTGGTGTAGGAGTAGTGGGGTTTTAAAATTGAAGCTCATGTACAAGCAATGAATCAGGCAATTAAGTTCAAACGCCAACCATTCCAGAATAATCACGCGACATATAGTTCACAATTGGGGAGGAGTATAAAAAACACAACTCCTCAACAATCACAAGATAATCAAATTCAACATCATGCTATGTAAACCCTAATGGCCTAATCACTTCCCTAGTAATTAATTATATACATGCTCACATTTTTGCCCAACAGAGAATGTAGTGAGTCAGCAACGAGTTATGTCAAAGTCTAACACTGATTGAGGAGTGCCCTCCAGCAAGCATGAGACTGGTGGAATGGTTAGTGTCTCCAAATCTCCATATGCATTCCAACAGAAAGGGTCATGCACTATGTCTCCTTGAGCTGGAAGAAGCTCAATTTCTGAGAGTGTTAAGTTGGTGCATGGGACAGAGTCACTGCAAGCAAAACGCATGGGGGGGCTCCTTATATCATAAGTCCCCTTTATGTTTGTGTAAATAATATTTGATACAGATACTGCAGAGGTCTTGTTGGTGCAATCCCTAGTGAGGCAGTAGAATTGGTCAATTATGATGGGATTTCTTACACTAACCATATGAATATTGTTGAATGTGACACCAGACACTGATCCTGATCCACCTTGCCAAGTCTTGATCCTAACCCCATTTTCTGTCACTTTTATAAGCGAGTCTCTCACCATAATGTTTGAAACACAGGCTCGAGAGTTGTGATTCCCCAGACTACCAATGCTGCAGAAGTTATACAGATAACTGTTATATCATAGAAGCTTTAGGCCAATATTGAAATTTATTGAAAATTACTATGTTTTTAGAGTATAACTTGTAGTTTTTAATCAATTATAAAGAATATGTTGCATTAAAAAGTATGTGATTATCCCTCTTCGACTTTTTTTTATTTTTTGACACAAAGCACCCTTCAAGCTTAAATTCTAGTTTATTTATTTAATAACTTGAGATTTTGAGACACCTAGTTCAAGACATGGTTGTGACAGAGTAATCTAGAGTGCCATGATTGTCTCTTCTGTTGTACATTATAAAAAATCAAAGAAGCAAAAGTTAAGGGAGTATTTGGCTTATTTTATGTTTTAGAGGAAAGATTATTTTCCAGATATTATAGCTACCCAATAGATGAGGAGAATAAAACTTTTTTCTGAAAGCAAATAATAGTTAGTTACCTAATTCCATGACCAGGGCCACATGTAATGTTCTTAATATCGACATCATTGCAACCGGATCCAATGGAAACACAATCATCACCTGTAGAAGATAATAATTCCCCAAACAAACATTAACAATGCCTTCTGATGCAAAAAGCAGTGAAGAATTAGGAGAGTTTTTCGTTCCTGACCATTAGAAATAACAGAATTGTATATTTTCACGTCATTTGTATTTTCTATGTGAATTCCATCAGTATTGGGGCTAAGTTTTGGAGCTGTTATGTGGATTGATTCAATGTGGACGTGCTTGCAGCCATCAAATCTGAAATGGAACTGGGGGCTGTTCTTTATCCTTAGTCCTTGCACAGTTAAGTTGGAGCTCATAAAAAACCTTATGGCCTGCATGATGTAGAATTACGCTCAACCACAATGCAAACCATACAAATAGAAGATGCAAATAGAAGAAAGGGCTTGAAGGCTCACAATTGGGCTATCACAGGGTCCAGGGAGTGTTGTCCCATTAGGTCCCTGAGGCATTTATTGGTAGGGAACATGGAGTTAGAGGCTGCTTGAAGGACCCAAATTGTTGCAAAAAATAAAGCAAGCATTCAAATTCATTAGTACCTTGTGAGGCTTACAAGGGAGGTCCCACCATTTTTCTCCTCTTCCATCTATTAAACCACTTCCTTCCAGTGACATTCCATTGATTCTATAAAACACCAACCATTGGTGCCTACTGTTATTCTTTGGCCAAGATTCGGGTCCATCAGGTGGCATAAGAGTGCCATCAACCTTATCCATATATTTGAGCCAGAAAAGTCCATTAGTAAACTTTACCCTTAAAAAATGTAAGAAGCAAAGTTGCAAAATAAGTATGCATTATTACCTTCAACACCATGACACTTTGACAAGGACCAGTGAAGATAGTGGACTGAATGAGGAAAGAGAAACCTTGAGGTGCAAGAATAGCATTAACTGCTGATTCATTTTGGCAAGCAGTGTCCCATGCCATCTTGAATGACTCTGTATCATCCGTTTTTCCATCTCCTATTGCTCCAAATGTTCGTACATCCAAAACGCCAGAAGCATTGTTATTGTTCTCATTTTGAGGAGGTGAATGATTTGAATGTTTAGAAGATTTATGAGAATGTGAGTGCTTGTGTTTTGTATGAGAATGATGCCTAGCTTGGACCATAAGAAATAAAGTAAGGAAAAATATAGAGAATGCTAGTGGCAAAATAGGAGAATGCTTCATTCTGAAAAATTTTACCAGGGAGTGAAAAAAACAAAGAAAAGAAGGAAAACTAGTTGAAGCAAAAAAAAAAAAACTAGGAGAATGTAATGAGCAGTTTTAATTGTTAGAGGCTGAGTTTTGGGAAGTAGAAATAAAGCAGTGTGTGTAGTTTTGTAGCACAAGTGAGCACTAGGAGCACTAGAGCACAAGTTGCAATAAGTTTAACTGAGTTTGGCCTTTGGAGTGCATGCAGAATCGAAAAGCTTAAGTTACTATATATAATAGCAAATCATAGTGGAAGGTCTGCTAAAGTTTGATTTTCACGTTACCAATTTTTATAATGGCTTTCATAGTGAGAAACGACAAATAACTCATAGCATTGGCCTTCCTTTAAGAATGTGGAGTCTGCATATGACTGTTCTGAAAAGAACCGAAACGGAATAACGAGATATCAGATTAGTGGGTAGTCGATAAGCCTCCCATGTTCTTCCCATAACATAACTGCCACTTTCTTTTCGCCCCACATTTTCTTAATTATTCTAACATACATACTACATAATTAATCAATCAATTACACATATACACGCATGTTAAAGCTAGATCACAAAATCTAAACCCTTGCTTCTTATATCTTAAGAATAGATATTTCTGCATATGTATAGTGGACACACAAATCATTTGTATATGGCTTGCCATGATGATGGCAAACTATAAAAAATGAAAAATTATTTTGTAGCTAATGAAAAATTCAATCCCTTGTAAACCACTCATAGAAAACAATTTGTAACTACCGAGACATGATTGTTCTGGTTTAACACGGATAGTTTTAAAATACATGAATGCAGTTTTGGGAGTAAATAGTTAAGCTTTGTTTACATATTAATTAAAAGATGAATCCTGTTAGAGTATCTAAGAACACAAGTTCAAGAATATACAATAGATTAGTAATATCATATGGTAGTTGTAAGAATGTGTCACTTTAATTCTTTAAGCAGAAAACACACAATATTTTATGTCTGAAACGTCCATCACTATGAAGATGAAAATTCATCTTTCTGCTTTTCTTCCGCTCTATAAGAGCTAGAATGTTCCCAGTTTCTTTCTTTGGCAGCCCAAATGGTGGCACTAATTCGGGTCAGGTTTCTCAATTCCTTGTGCTGCTCATAGCCAATGATGGCACTTTGGTATTTTTGTCAGTAATGGTCTCAAGTGGCTACTATCAAATGTGTTGGCCAAGACTTTTTGCTTGTGTTTTATTTAATTCATTTCAGTTTCTCTTTTTTTCCACATTTCGGCTTGGGAATGGCCCCTTTTTCCATTGTCGTGAAACACCACATTCAGTGGATCGTAATTCAAACCACCAATGATAATCCATAAACTGCGTTTAGCATGCAAAAAGTTAATTGCTAAAACCCAATCCAATTGTTCAATATTTTTTGCTTTGAAAGCCGAAAGAGAAAAGTGGATGGTCAAAGTGGCTACGTTGTGCTGCACTCAACCAATCTCAATTTCTTAATCCAAATATAACTAAAAAAAAGAAGTTTTACTACGTCATTCTTTTCACTACATTAGTTATTTTAAGTTAAATCTTATAATATTTTTTGCGAATTTTCATTTATTTAATGAATTATCTTTTTTCTTTTTTAATTTTTAATCATTTATAGAGAGAGAATATTGCTAGCAACCTCTAAATAAAATAGGATTGGAAATATATTAATTTAAACAAATATTCAATTTATATATACATGTGTCATGTCATGTCGTAATACTATCTTTTATCTTGAGTAACACGCTTTAAAATGTATTAATTTAAATAGGTATTTTAATACGTATAGTGGTTATATTCTATTCTATCAATTTTTTATTAATTCTTTTAAAAGTTCCGAAATAAATTATTTTAATTTTAATATTTTTATCCGCACAATAAAATTGTGAATACCCCTGTCAATGGAACCCTGAGCAATTGGTCACTCCAGAAAATAGAAGTTTTTATTAGAAATCTCAACTTTATAATATTGATTTTTGAAACTAAAATAAATTAGGAAAAGCATGTCCTAAAAATTGGTGCTCATGAGAAATTTGCAGCCACAACTCACCGGATATATTCCGTAATCAATCTGTTGACGAGCATGCGTCTGGCTCGATGGTCAATGTCTTAAACATGTCCATCTAAAATAAATGGCTTTTGAAGATTTCGTTTGAGAGAAAAAAAAATAAGAAGAAAGATTAATGACGAGGTGACAATTTAAATTAATTGCAATTAAAAGAGTGCATTGTCAAAATATATTGTTAACATAAAATTACCATAAGAAAAAGTTGTTAATTTAATCGTAAAAATGTTTAAATAATGAGATTTGGAATTTTTAATTGGAAACGACTTATTGGGATATAAATTTAAGTAGGATATATTTCAATGTAGACTAATACGAATGGTTGAAATTAAATTTTTGAGCCATAGAGAGAACAAATGTATGTTTGGTAAGAGATAATGATTTTTAATGACTTTTGAAAATGAAGGACAATTAATATCCAACAACTCATGTCAAACAAAATATATGTAAGCTAAAGAATACTGTGCAATGATTTGCTCTATTTGCAGCTATGTTTTCTTCGAAAATCATTCTTATTATCATGTGGTTAACATCTAATTTCTTTAATTTATCTTCAATTCTTGAGTGCTAAAATTTTCATTCTTAATTGAGTCCTAATCCGGTAGTACTAAGCATTAAATTTTAGAAATTAACACATATGCATACAATTTATTCGTATATAGGTTCAAGAATTGTACAATTATTAAATTGAAATGACATATTTCCTAATTTCTCAAAAGGTCTAGGTCATTGATCGATTTCCAAACAAGGGAAAGACATTAAACATAAACTTAGGAAATTAATTTGCATAAAAGAAATTATTAAAAAAATCAATTGCAATAAATTAAATAAAAAAAAATCCTAACCTAATATAAAGGAAACTTAGAAAATCATGTATTGTAAACATAAAGAGACGAAGAAAAAGATAGAGAAAAAAACACTATAAATATATTACATATATGTTTGTTAAGACAACTTATTCTTTTCAACACCAAACCTGATTATTTCTGCTATCCATATTCTGAATCTGAGCAATCTCCCTTCATTAAATATTATGAATATATGTTTATGTTTTAGTTTTTTCATAAAGACTAAAATCACCTCAATTAAACTCTAGAGTCTGGTTTATGACCAAACAAGAAGAAAAGGTCCAAGTCTAAGTTTAATTTTGAAGTTTCTCACATTTGCTTGCCTTATATTGAAAACCCAAAACAATAGTGTGTTTGTACACAGTTTTCATTTAAACAATTAAAACATGAATAAAAAAAAAGGAAACATATAATATTAGTGATTTTCTGGCAACATTCAAGTTGATGCATACAATGGTGTGAAAAGGACTCTATAAATATTTTGTAAATTTATCATTGGTAGTGGCAATAACACTCCATCATCAAGTATACTTTCTACAATAAGTTAAATGTTTATTCGAAATTAAAAAAAAAATAGGTGAAGTTTATTAAATAAAGTAAAACTAAAATTAAAACAATTTTATACTTTTATAATAACATTTAGTTGTTCAACTTGTTCATGTAATTGGAGTCTTTAGGTATTTGTCGAAATAGGTAGATTGAAAATCCTTGTGGGTGTTAATTTCGTAATAGAAAGGAATGCTTTTGTATATCTAAATTGCTTCTATTAATTTATTCTTTATTATTAAAAAAATAGTAATATAATTGCAAAACATCCAATAACATTTTTTGATTTAAAAAAAATATCTTAAAAATTATATCAACGATAATGTTTAAATAATTGACCGTATATATCTTTTAACTTAACCTTATACAATTATCAAACTCAAATATTTATATGGTAGACCCCATTAGTGTTATATCTTGTTATTTATTACGATATTTTGGAGTCTCTTATACTAAACTTATATTGTTCTTTTAATTATGTGCATAATTTAAAGAGATGTTTTCTTTTATGTATTTAATCTCCATTAAAGTCCTCATAAAAGCCATTTAAGGTCTTAATTGATGCTTTTTAAATAATCATAAGTCACAGCAGCATATTTTTGACTACTAAAACAAACAGCAACATGAAATTTAACTTTCAGCACAAGAATTTCCAACAAATATGAAGTCAAGAGTATGTTATGTTGCATTGGCATAACCTAACATACTGTCTGAAAGAATTTGTCCATCTCACCTTTTCTTTGGTCCATCTTGCTGTTTTCCATGGAAGATACCTAACCTACACGAAAATCATGTTTTTGGAATTTATATATGGTAGATATTTGCAAGAAGAGTTTTATACCTTCTACCCAAATAGACCAAGTTGTTTGACGTGAAGAATATCTGTGAGCTCTTAAAAAAAATACTATATTTTCCATATTTTATGCATACTGTATTTTACCATTTAATGTTTATTATATTTCCTTCTATTTTTCGTTTTTAAACTTTGAATAATTATGCAGGCGCATGTGATCAACTTGCTAGTTAAGTAAATCGATCTTAACACAACTTAACCTAAGACCAATCCTTATTTAATTACTCATATATCTGTTACATGATATTTTACATGGGGGACCTACTCAAAATATTAAGAATTCAAATTGAATTTTTTTATTAGATATAGTTAGAAAAGTCTAATCATGACTTTTTTTTGTTATGTAACACGGTTTTCTTTAAGTTCATATTCGCCTACTTGTCTCTTATAAATTTAGGAAATTGGTTATATCCAGACAGTGCAAAAGAACCAAACTACAGTAGCACATCAAGCAAAGAAGAAGGAGAATGTCGAAGCAAAGGTATACAAGGAGCTTCACTATTCCCACGTTATCTCTCTACCATCTCTCTGCTTAATAAATTTGTGTGATCTTTAGGTTGCAGGGTAAGGTGGCTATTGTCACCGGTGGAGCCACCGGAATAGGAGCGGAAGCAGTGAGGATATTCGTGGAAAACGGAGCGTCGGTAGTCATAGCAGACATAAAGGACGAATTAGGTCACAGTTTGGCAACTTCATTAGGCTTAGAGAAAGTGAGTTATCGGCACTGTGATGTGAGAGACGAGAATGAAGTTGCGGAAACAGTGGCTTTCACTGTAGAGAAATATGGGAACTTAGACATCATGTTCAGCAACGCTGGTGTCGCAGGATCTTATACAACCATACTAGATTTGGATCTTAACGATTTCGACAACACCATGGCCGTTAACGTTCGTGGTTTAGCCGCAACCATCAAGCACGCGGCACGTGTCATGGTTGCTAGAAAGACACGTGGAACCATAATTTGCACTGCCAGCGTGGCTGGTTCCTTCGCGGGAGGCGCGGGTCATGAATACACCACATCCAAACACGGCCTTGTTGGGCTTGTTCGGTCGGCATGTGGCGAGCTTGGAGCTTACGGGATAAGAGTGAATTCCATCTCGCCTTATGCACTAGCCTCGCCTCTTACTTGCGACGCACTCGGTGTGGGACCTGCTGAAGTTGAAGCTGCGGCCAATGGTTCTGCGAATTTGGAGGGAATTACGTTGAAGGCTAATCATATTGCGGAAGCTGCTCTGTTTCTTGCCTCTGATGAATCGGTTTATATCAGTGGCCACAACTTGGTCGTCGATGGAGGTTTCTCTGTCGTTAATCGCTGGCTTCCTAGGATTCAAAAGAAGTAAATTACCAACAAAAACAGAGGCAAAAAACAGAGCAGTTTCCTTCAGTATGATTAGCTTCAATGTCTTGTTCACATGGTCGAAATGTTTTTCTATAAATGTTTTTCTGTGATCTTCATCGATGTTCTGCAACTTTCAATTCTTATTTCATGTGTTGAATTACTTCTGTGGTCATATGTGCGTAAAATTTACTTATTAGATTATATAGTATTAATCTTTATTTCCTTTTAATAATGAGAACACAAATTAATGAGAAAGTGTAGGAAACAATCATTTATGTAATTATTTATAAATTTGGTTTTTATATAATAATAATATGTTTTTTTTCTAAAAAAAAGTATAAATTACATCTATATAATAAAATTTATATAATTATATCTTTTATATTATTCTACGTTTACCGAGTAGTTTATAAACTATTTTAGTAAACACTTCTAATCCAATAACTTAGGTTTTTATATTTTTTATTAGAATTTATAAACTAAAATAATAACTAACTTAATAAACTCACGGTAACTTTCTTATCTAGCATTGCTTCCTGCAATACAAAATACTTAACAAATTCTCAAAATATTAATAATGTTCTTATTATTTTTATTTTAAAATTTATATATTGAATAATTTTTCTTTTTCTTATATTTGCAGAAATATCTTTCTTATATTTTCTTTTAACAATAATAAAAATAATATTGGAGGCTCTTAAGATATTTATAATTTAATATGATTAATTTTAAAAATTTAATTTAATACATTATTTTTAAATATTTAGTTTTGTATTGCTTAAAAATAAATATAGATATTTCTTAATATTTATTAGATTTTTTTATTATTTATAAAGAAAGTTTGTTAATATTTATCTTATAGAAAAGTTAACAATTTTTTATTTTATTGTACTTATTTATTAAGTGACTTAGTATGAGAGAGAAAAAAACCATTTAATAAATAAATTTAAAAATAAAAATAATAAAAATATTATTAACATATTGAGAATTAAATAAGTGCAGGTAACATGTGTATAGTGCACGAAGCAATTGACTTCTTATCTTTGGCATTCATCCCACTATTTCTTTTCCTAACTTTTCATACATTTTAGAAATACAAATATTTGGGAGAATATTGAGTAATTCCCAGTTAACTCTATTACTACTAAACTAGAAAATCACATTATCTTATTCACTCCATTCCATGATTTTCTATTTTATTAACGTCACATTATTTATTATATCTTATTATTTTTCTCCCTCTATCTCTCTATACATTCAAAACATATAATCTAAAAACGAGTGGTAGGTTTATTATTACAAACAACCAGACAATATGACCCTACAGCTCCAAACACACCTTGACCTAAACCTGGAAAACGTGATTCGTTTATCTTTTGTAACCGTAACACGTTTTTCTTCATCTTTGTTTCTACATTTATCTCTTCCAAAAACTAGGGGAAAATTTTACACTTATAAATATCACATACAAGACTGAGCAGAAGTTTCAAGTCACGCTGCACACAAGCAAGGAGAAGCCATATTATATCAATGTCAAAACAAAGGTATGGCTTTCAATATCCTTTTCATTGTCATAGGTGGGATAGTTTCAATCAATTTCCTACATTGCATGAATTTAAACTTTTAAATCAACAAAATTAGTTCTCCAACTTCTAAAAATATGTGATTTGTCACCAATATATTAGATAGGGTAGAAAATGAAAATAAAACCTTACATACTTTTCTATATTATATATGTCACCTGAAGATTAATTAACCAGAACATGTGAGTAAGCAATTTTTGATAAATTGATGTGATCTTTAGGTTGATGAGTAAGGTGGCTATCGTCACCGGTGGAGCTGGCGGAATAGGTGCAGAAGCGGCGAGGATATTCTTCGAAAACGGAGCATCGGTGGTCATAGCAGACATCAAGGACGAATTAGGTCACAAATATGCTACTTCATTCGGCTCAGAGAAAGTGAGTTACCGCCACTGTGACGTTATAGACGAGAAGCACGTTGAAGAAACAGTAGCTTTCGCGGTAGAGAAATACGGGAGCTTAGACATCGTGTTCAGCAACGCCGGCATCGCGGGTCCTTTGTCAAGCATTCTTGCCTTCGATCTCAACGAATTCGACAACACCATGGCCGTGAATCTTCGCGGTGCAGCAGCATTCATCAAGCACGCGGCACGTGTCATGGTGGAGAGGAAGACACGTGGATCCATAATCTGCACGGCCAGCGTGGCTGGTTCCTGCGCCGGATGCGCGGGGCATGATTACACCACATCCAAACACGCCCTTATCGGGCTTGTTCGGTCCACGTGTAGCGAGCTTGGAGCTTATGGCATAAGAGTGAACTCCATTTCGCCGTATGCAGTTGCCACGCCTCTTTCATGTGAAGCGTTGGATATGAAGGCTGATGAAATTGAAGCTGAAGGGCATGCGTTAGCGAATTTGCATGGAATCACGTTGAAGGCTACTCATATTGCAGAAACTGCTCTGTTTCTTGCTTCAGATGAATCGGCTTATATCAGTGGACACAACTTGGTCGTCGACGGTGGTTTCTCCGTCGTTAATCGCGGCCTTCCAAGTATTAAAAATTGAATTATCCAATGTGGGATGCTATGATGCAATGTATGGCACAAAAGAACACTGAACAAAATAATGGTACATCCTCGGTACAATGATGATGACCAGCCACTATCATAATGTGTTTTAATACACTTTTCCTTATGATTACTATATATTATTACTCTATTTCAAAAATTTATTTATATTTATTGTTATTATTATTATTATTATTATTATTATTATTATTATTATTATTATATAAATACAATACTTTATTATTAATAAAAGTCATTAAGTAAGTTGTTTTTAAAAAAATGGTTGTCATTAAATCATTTTTCTATGTAATACATCATGGTGTTCGTAGTTCACTTATATGTTTTTGAGGAATGTGTTCCCAGTTAGTTTTCTCTATTTTAATAAAATAAATTTGAGTTAAAATATAAATGTGTTTGCTTATAATTTCTTAAATCTAAATCAGCTGTTTAGAACTTTATATATGAAAATGTGTTATATATAATTGGTATCGTCCTTACAAAATTATTTTCCTTCTAGTGTGTTTTCTTTAAAAAAAAAAAAAACAAAATGATATAGTGATAAGGAGCTTCTTCTAAATAATTAAATGACAATTTATTTTTAATAATAAAAATATTCAATTAAATATAATAACTATTTTTTTTCTAGATAACCAAACAGCAGCTTATTTTTAATGATAAATATTAGATGAAATTATTCAATGATTATTATAACTCTTGTTTTTGAGGAACTACTGGGGAATATAGCCAAGAACTAAAATATTTTTAACTTGATGAATTTCTAATGTACATTTTTTTTTTGTATATTACGTACTTTTTAATCAATAAAAATTACAATTATTTAGAGCACATGTTATTTGGATGTGCATGGAAATGTGGAGATTGAATTATAATATAAGGTTGCTGTCCTCTGAGGGTCCCTGCCACTGTCTCTCCTGTAGGGACACTTTCTTTGAAGTCCCCATATCACTTCCCCTAACTTTTCTTCAGTCATAATCCATCGATCTCTTGGTTAAAGGCAATATTTAATACATGATGTGTGATGTTTCTATTAAATCCTGAAAACTTTAATTTAATAGACCACTTACTATGAGAAGTGTGGTCTTTTGTAAGAATGAATGAGTATTTAATAAAAAACAAAATTTAATTTATTTACACAACTTTTAAAATATTATGAATAATTATCCCTTTTTTAAATTAATTTTATAATTTGTTCATCAAAACTATCTTGAAAGAGGCGTTGTGCATCTTTTTCAGAGAAACATGTACTACGGCATCAATTATTGAGATACTATGTCCCCAATCAATTGGGCCTTCTTCCCTGTTTTTTTTCTGTTTCTTCGACACGTTTGGCATAGATGGAACGATAAATACTTTAATTTTTTATATAAGCTGGGATAGTTTTTTTTATTTTATATTACGTAAATTTTTTCATTATTAATAAAAAAGTGTCCCCAAGATCAATTAATATTATAAAATTTATCGTTTTTCAGTGAAAGTTATTATATATCCAGTAAGTTTAGGAATATGTCTATGGTCTTCATAGTTCCACGTTCTATTGAACCTCGCTTATTAGACTCACTTGCTTCACGTAATGGACTCTTTTTGTAGACTTCACCACACTCTTCCACGTTCAAAATGCCATGATGAGACTTATGAATTGAAAAATTCTATCTAATCATACTAAATAATACTTGCATATCTAAGCTACATAACTTAGTGAAATTTTAAAAAATTTGCATTCTCTAAATTTTTCCCTTCAAAATTATTAAACACTAAAAGCTACCTTATTATTAGTAAGGTTTCGTTAAGTTTTACGCATATTCTCAGCTACATTCTAAAGTATACATATTATCACACTTTGCATGCTCAAATTCATTGCTAAACTAATATTTTTAATTTATATAATCCAATTTACACCATAGTTTAGGACTTTTAACAAATAATTCCTTTTTCAGTAAATCGTGGTAAAAATATACCAAACCTCAAAAACAAAATAAGTAACATACATCATTCTTCAGTGTTTATTAAGCACCCATCAATATTATTTTTCTATTTATTTCTTCGTATTGTCAGAAAATAGTTTTGAGCTTCAAAATTCAATTAAATATTGAATGGCTTATGAAATTCTAATAGAATTAAATAGGTCTAATATTATATTTAATCTCCATATATATGTTCCTTAAATTTTATAAAAATACGAAAATCGATTATTTTTAATTTTGGAGTGGTCAGATAATTTCACCATCTATTTTATGGAAAAAATATAAAACGGACTTATAAAATTTTGAGAAAACGTATAGATATCACACATGACTACATTTATTATATGGTTTCCGTTTTCCAAAAATATCTTAATACTTTATCTGAATCAGTATAAGTTTAGAGCATATTCAACAAACAGAAAAGAATATTTCTTTAAAATAGTAAATGAGTTCAACTTTTTTAAAATACCAAGGTTCTTGAGACACCGTAAACTGTAAAAATAATCTCATCTTACAAATATCATGCACTGAAATTCCTCGTAATAAAAAGTGAATAAAAAAACTTTAGCAAAGATTAAATCTCTCCTTATCTTAGTACTTTTAATTTAGATATTGCAAGGTGACTAAATAGACACCAAGATGTGTTCGGTACCACAAAAATCAAAGTTTCAAACATGATTCACACTCACAGTAGAGGACAAGAACCAAGATGGAGAATTGGCTCACTCAATGTATATAAGGTGACAAAATATCATGAATGTTCATTGCAATAAAGAGGGGTTTTGTCTGCAAAATGTGGATCCCACAAGACTATATATATATATATATATATATATATATTAATATAACAAACATATTTGTAATATAGTAAAATATCAAGTTAATAATTAAATAAATATTAATATTTATGTATAGGTTAGCAATTTTTGTTTTAATTGGAGAAACAAAAAATAAATAGTTAGTAAATATGTTTCTTTGTTATAATTATCCTATGAAAAGTTTAGGATTTAATAGAAATGATAATGAATATAGAAAACCAATCATAATGAAGTTAAATTGCATTTTATAATTTTATACTGTACCATGTTAATATACATTAAAATTTACATTATGTAAAATTAAGTTGTGTGAAACTAATTTAAATTAAACAAAATTTTGGTAATTAATATTAGTAACAAGTTTGCCACTTTTGTTAAAAATTATATTTTTTAGTCTAAACTAACTTAACCAATTATCGGAAATAATCTAAAAGCTAAATTAACCACAAATAAGCATTTCTTGTATGCACACCTTTTATGAAGAAGATATGCCTTTTAAAGCTTATCAGAAGCATACATCTAGAAATCAAGGCATTGATACTAAGTTGATAATTGAAGTCTCTTATTTATTCCACTAAAAAAGAGTACATGTGAAGAATAAAAGCAAAGAGGAAGATCACAACGCAAGGAACTCATAAAAAAAAAAAAAAGTGTTTAATCTATATTATTATATTTTTTTATCATTTACACTAAAATGTGATATAATAGTGAAATAGATATATATGATTAGTCCAAAAACCTTGAAAAAACAATAAAAATTTAAAATTTAAAGAGACAAGGTCTTATAATAATTGAAAAATGAAAATTGTTTAATTTTTTTTATAATTTTCTTTAAAAATACACCTCCATTCCTTACTTAGTTTAACATTATAATTTAAACTTCAAAAAGTTTAGGTCTTACATTTTCAATATATTTTAATTATATATAATTTATCTGTATGTATATATAAGGAGGCACTTACGTATGAGTAACGTAAAGTTTTGCTCTACCAAAAAAAATGACTAATGCATTAATAACTTATGATGAAAATCCTAACAAGTATTAAAATGCATTATAATATGTTATATATTGTGTTATATATATATATATATATATATATATATATATATATATATATATATATATAAAATCTTTTTAGCAAAATTTAACAATATAATTATATAATGAATAATAACGTCATCTTATGCTCAACATGAGATTGGAGTAAAATAGTAATAATATTTATTTGGTCACCATTGAAAAAAATTAAATAGTAAAATTTATAAATTTGTAAAAAAAATTACTAACAAAGTGTATAATTTAAATATAAAGTATAATATTCTGGATTGAAAACCAAATCAGATTGATCACATTGGGAAATTAATAATAGTTTGGTAATTAATTGACAGAAAGGTAAAAAGAATATAATTTTTAAATTTAGATAGTAAAATTGATAAAAATAAAAAATAATTAAATCATGTAAATAAATCGACTTTAAAATAATACCTCAAATTCTAATATCTAAAATAATATATCAATATATACAAAAATTTCCAAAAAAACACTTTATAATATATATATATATATATATATATATATATATATATATTATATTCGTAAAGTATTTCAGAATATATCTTTTATTAGAAAATAAAAGTATTGATCAGTCAAGAGCATTTTTTAAAGTTTCATTTGCAATCTCTTATTTTTCTCCTATAACACACTCTCAACAAAAATTTGAAACACAAACAAATTTAAAATTCTTTTAAACTGATAAATTAAACAACTTAACACTTATTATTATTTTCATTCACATTGAAAACAAGTTATTAAAAATTCATATTTAATTTATGTTTTCAATATGTACTTTATTTTACTTAAAAAACTCTGTGTTGCACTTATTATATAATTTTCAATTATGAATCCATATAATTTTGACACAGTCTCACACAATGAATCAATCATTATCAAAGTTTATCCATATAATTTGTTATAATCAGATATATTTTGAACTGTAATTATTTCGTCTAAATTTTCTTTGACCTTCGCTACCTAATAAATTTGATTTATTTGATTCTAATATAACAATTAAATCAAGATTCTTTCTATATTTAGAGTTTATGAGAACTTTTCAAAAAATATTATAAAATTTTTTAAAGCTTATGAAAGACAAAAGTATAAAAATCAAGACAAAATTCAAAATTTAAAGAGACAAGGTCTTATAATAATTGAAAAATGAAAGATATTCCTTACTTAGTTTAACATTATAATTTAAACTTCAAAAAAATTTAGGTCTTACATTTTCAATATATTTTAACTATATATAATTTTCTCTCTGTGTATATATAAGGAGGCACTTACGTATGAGTATCGTAAAGTTTTGCTCTACCAAAAAAATTAATGCATTAATAACTTATGATGAAAATCCTAATAAGTATTGAAATTCATTATAAATATTTAATATTAAAACGTAAGAGCACTTTGATTTATTTTTTTTCAAATAATATACACGAGATGTATTTGGTAGAAAAGTCATTTATCTAAGAAAGACTTATATATTATAGTTTTATAAATTTAAAGTAATTAGGTGAAACTCTTAAAATAAACTTAAACCTTATTTGTTAGATCTTAACTCTCGGTGATATAAATAAAGCGAATTAATTTAATGAAATTCTCTAAAAGAAATTTGTAATAATTTATCAATCGTCGTAACATAGTGTTCGTGATTTGTCAACTTTTTTATGGACGTGGCTATTCAATGCACTTTATATTTGAAATTAAGTTAGGTGAAAAATAAATCGTCTTAAATAAACGTTAATGTACCGCTGGTAATTAATCCAGACGTCAACAATCGGAATTTTTTTTTTTTAAATTTACATACGTAGATTAAATCATTCTTAAAACACAATTTGTTTATATTAAGAGCTGCGCTTTGAAGCACTTTTTAAACACAGACACAGACTTTACCGTTTTTATTTTTTAAAAATCGTATCTTAAAGCACAATTTTAATATTATTTAGAAAATAAATAATAAATAATATTTTAGATAGGAATTTTCATTTAAAAAATATTTTTATTACTTTTAAAAAAATCACGTATTTATTTAATAATAAATTAACTAGTAGAATTTAGAAGTTTTATTTTATATTTGTTTGTTTTTGGTAAGCAAAGGGATACAGAAACGGAAATAAGTTGGTAATGTTTGGAAAATAAAAAGATGGTAAAAATAAGTTCAAAAATATAAATTTATTATATTAACTCTACGTGTTTTCATCTATTTTTTATTTATTTTCTATTTTATTTTCTTTAATCAATCTTCTGTAGATGTTATTTTATTTTATCATCTACTTTCACTTTTTTTATTCATACAGCAAAAAAGCCACGTCATGTGTACTATAGCTATGTAAATAAGGATCATCTTTCAAATAAATAAATAAAGAGCCATTGCCTGTTTTTGAAGTAAATAGGTAAAGCCTCCTGCTTCTAATTTTTGAAGAACCGACCTTATCATGAATATAAATGTTAAAGGTTTGATAACATATTTTACTATTAAATTGTTATATTTTTGTGAAATTTATCTTCCATTTTTAGTTTCTTAAGTTTGTTTTTAAATTTTAAAATTATATGTATTTTTTATTTATTGATTGTCAAATTGTAATGACGTGATGAACTGATTTCTAGCTCAGCATGAAATATATATTATATTTTAAATTAAATAGAACTTTCATAATTTTTCAATCTTTTCTATTAAAATTTTAATTTTGTTAATTCTATTATTAAACTTTTAATCTTATAATTTTATTACTGAATTTTCAAACTTTCAAATTTTACCTTTTTAATTTTGAAATTATATATATATATATATATATATATATATATATATATTAATTATCTTTTTTTTATCAATTTAACAATATAATTATATAATTAATAACAAGGGTCATCTTATTCTCAATATGATACTGGTGTAAAATAATAATAATAATTATTTGGACACGATTGAAAAAGTTCGATAGTAAAATTTATAAAATTGTAAAAGTTTAGTTACACAATGTATAATTTAAAATAAAAAAAGTATAATATTGTGGATTGAAAACCAACTCAGATTGATCACATTAGCAAACTATAATAATTCGGTAACTAATTGACAGAAAGGTAAAAAGAATATAATTTTTAAATTTAGATAGTAAAATTCATAAAGATAAAAGAAAAGTAATTAAACCATGTAATTAAGCCGATTTTAAATGAATATCAATTTGAATAACTAATTGAAAATGGTGATTTATCAAATCAGTTAATTATTCGTTAAATACCAAATTGGTTTTGAAAATAAATTTAAATAGCTTTATTTATCTGAAGTTGCAAAATATACTAGTATTTAATTCAAACCTAACTATCGGATTTATAGTATGATCAATTCTAATAACTTATAGGTTTTAAATATATTTTTTAAGTTAAATACTTTTTAATGTAATATTTTGTTTGTGAAATAGTAATTCTGTGGGTAAGTATCCGTAGATAGAGTACTTATGTTAATTACTGAAAAATATTTCAGAAGTAATTCTATTATGAAATACCTCAAAATCCGGCACCTACAAAGCCCAATGTTTGCATAGAAGTTTTACTGATACATCTTTTCAGCAGCACAATTTAGTTGTTAGTTAAAATATAAAGGCTAGTATAAATTAGAATAGAAAATTGTTAATATGATATTGAATTTACATTTAACTAATAATATATAACTATAAGGAGTTAAAAAAATGCATAGCTTAACAAATTTGTCTCATCAAATTGGAATAGCCACATTGAAAATTGCAACACCAAATGTGTTTTAATCCTATTAACTTTTTGGTAAATTCAGCCCAAAAGATTCCCAAAACCAACCTAACATCCAATAATTTGAACAACCAATCCCATATGAAAATTCAGAACCCAAACCCAAGAGACTTTTATGTATGTATGTATGTATGCTTGTTACTTCCACATAAAGCCATTCATTAATTAACATAATCTTATTAAACAACACTAAGCTTATAATTTTGGCAACTACATGATTGCGTATCTTAGTTTCTTGCTTTCATAATGCTTTTAAAAGCAAACAATCATAAAACATAATAATAATTCTGACCAGTTATAGAAGCTTAAAGCTTAGTTAAATATTATTATTCTACACTAATTAGTGCAGTGACGGAGATTAGTAACCCCAGATTCTTTGTCTGCTTTCCAGAATATCTTGAAAACAATTACTGATTGAAACATCTGGATTACATGTTGATATTTCCTGCATGTAAAAGAGGGAATATCAATTTTTCTGCATCGGCATGGAATTTATATAATAAAGTATTAAACATCTGGAAAACAATTAAATTCTATAATTGTATGATTGCATAAAAAAAAGTGAAGAATAGTGTAGCTTGTAGGAGTTGGAATGCTTGACCTTTCAACTGTACATTAAAAGCATATGATGAAGGCCATGTGATTCCAAACAGAGTGTATTGAATTTTATATTCTGCATACACCTAAATAATGAATGCATAATCAAATTTCTTCCGCCACAGATCACGTATATTTTTATTTGATTTCGTATCCTCAAGAAATGCATTAGGCCAAAAACGACTAACAGTAGAGATGATTATACTATATAGTTTGAACAGTTACTTCGAGAAGTATCTGATTAACGACATTTTTCAAATATAAGATCAATAAGACAAGTTGTTAGCAATATTTAATCATGATTTGACGATTATAATGAGCATTGAAACAGTTAGTTAGTGCCATATATCTTTGCACCCTACAAACCTTATAAATATAGGTTATTATTATTAGGGGTCACTCCAAGAGCTTTATTTCCAGGTTTTGGGGAGTGTTCATCGTCCAAACAAGGAACTTTCCCTCACTAATCACTTCCAATGCCGAAACAAAGGTTCTCCTCCAAGTTAGATCTTTCTATGCATCTTCTTTCATCATTGTTTTACTTAGTGTCATAGTTTTATGTTGATTTTGTTCATTCAGATTTATACTTTGACTATTGTTATAGGTTGGAGGGTAAGGTGGCTCTGATCACCGGGGCAGCAAGTGGTATTGGAGAAGAGACAGTGAGATTGTTCGTGGAACACGGAGCAGTTATTGTGGCGGCGGATATTCAAGATGAGCAAGGTCAACGAGTTGCGGCTTCAATAGGGTCAGAGAGAGTGACTTACCACCATTGCGATGTGAGAGATGAAAACCAAGTTGAAGAAACCATCAACTTCACTTTGGAAAAACATGGTCGAATAGATATTTTGTTCAGCAACGCAGGAATCATAGGTTCTCTATCTGGGATCCTTGACCTTGATCTGAATGAGTTTGACAACACCATGGCCACAAACGTTCGCGGTGTAGCCGCCACAATCAAGCACTCAGCACGTGCCATGGTAGCCAAAAGAATCCGAGGATCCATCATATGCACCACCAGTGTGGCTGCCACAGTTGGTGGAACAGGCCCTCATGGTTACACCACATCCAAACATGCCCTTACGGGGTTGGTGAAATCAGCTTGTAGTGAACTCGGAGCATATGGAATAAGGGTTAACAGCATATCCCCTTTTGGAGTGGCCACACCTCTTGCATGTAGGGCTTTCAACTTTGAACCTGAGCAAGTTGAAGCTAATAGCTGCTCACAAGCTAACCTCAAGGGTGTGGTGCTGAAGGCTAAGCACATAGCAGAAGCAGCTTTGTTTCTTGCTTCCGATGAAGCAGTTTACATAAGTGGTCACAACTTGGTGGTGGATGGTGGCTTCTCTGTGGTTAATAGAAGTTATTCTTTCACACCGGTTGACGTGTAGACCCAACAAAAAGTGAGTTTTGTGTTGCCTTATCCCTCAAGTTGAGAAGATGATGTCATGCGGTGCGTCAAATTACGTTGTTACCGGGACTTTTATTCAATTCTGCAGTGTCTCTCTCCTTTGTTTGTATGTTTTTTAAACCATAAATTCATCAACCTTGTCTGCTTTTGACTCAAAAAGCCTGTTTGCTTTCTATGTACTTTTCCTTATCTTCGGTTTAGATTCTTAACCTTAACTGTTTCACTCCCTCTTTTTTGCTGTCCCACCATACTTATTTGTGTTTCTCAAATTTTCTTTGTGTTTCTAATGTTGCATACTGTGTCATATACAAGTCAAGGATAGTTAATTTGCTGACTTTTTTGTCTTCTAATAAACTAAAGAACTGCAACCCTGGAACCAGAGGCAGTGATGCTTTTCAATTATATTTTTCCATTTCAAATAATGCTTGATTCAACTTGCACCAACATCCCTGTAGAGAGGTTTAAAGCCAACATAACAATAGTAGAAAAATGACAATAATCAATTTCTAAAGATAAAGCAAGTTTTTTCTTGGAAATTAACTAATTTAATCCATTACATAAAGTAAATTCATCTAACAGCGTGATCTTGAATTGCACCGTAACTGTAAATGTAATGAAAATTCATTCTTTTCTACCCCTTTGTTCTGTGAGATGCGGCGGAATTGTCGGCCACTAAGGGCTAATCTACTGGTTTCATTCCACCATAGATGTTTACAATTTCAAGGATTTCATTTTCTCGGGACCAACTCACATTGTTCAATTCACCAAGCCTTTTTTTCTTTTACTTTTTTTTTTTTCAATTATACAGTGCAAAACCATTGGCAACTAATTACAGGAAAGACAAACACACATGTATTTGTATCACGTTTGACCACTCTCTTTGTTCCGTTTATTTAGGCTTTGCACAGTTTCCCGATTATAAGGTGGTTTCAAATTTAGCTTATAATTATAATTTCAGAAGTAGTTGAATGGCTGGCGTCAAAAGCACATGATGAAAATTATATTATACGATTGAAGCTGAAGGGAGGGAGAGACTTTGTGTATAATCCAATTAATCAGTTTGTCTTTCGTCAACCCCACAACCGCAGGAAGAAACACGTGAACTTTTAATAAACCATAAACGTAACACATTTTCTCTCACACCAGACACTAGCTAAAGCTTCTCCAAAATCACAAAATCTAATGCATCCAAATGCATTGTTAGCAGAAAACACGCACATAATTGAAGAAGTGGTGAAATATATTTATTGAGAAACCATATTAATGATTGAGATGAATAACATTTGCATGCACTGTGATTAGCTAGCTAGAAAGTAAAGCCTCCTAATCCATACATAAAGAGAATATAACAGCTAGCTGAGGAATATTATTGAAGTCAACCGATTGAAAATCAGAAAAAAGGGTATTCTTTGAAGCCTCCCCGTGGTATTTCTTAGATTGGCTAGTTGACCTGTCTTTACAAAATATTCACACAGTTACACATATGCGGTCTATATATATACCACGTCTATTCTTTTTTTTTTATACATATAAAAACCTATGTTATACATCTAATTTTTTATACAAAAAACTTTTATAATATGTATTTTGATATTTTACGTAGAATGACACCTCAAAACCTACTAATAATATGTTATTATATCATAATATTATTAAATAAATAAAGTATGAGAGAACATACCAAATCCATGTGAAAAAGAACAAACTTCCTACAAATAAAATAAAAAGGAGTTGAAACTTATTATAAAATTTGTAGGCTGAACTTTTTTTGTAGGCTGGACTTTTTTCATAATAAGTTTCACATCTAAATCAGTCAATCTATCAGCATAGTTATTATCCTTCCCAAAGACATGAGTCACTATAAAATCTATTGTTCCTATAAATATTCACAAACCAAAAACTTAACAAAGCAAAGAAGATTCACATTCCAACCAAAACTGTTTAAAATCCTTCAATTGAGGATATTTAATACCTAAAATAACATCCATGACTTCAGCATAAAGAGCATTGAATACCCAATAAAATAGAAAAACTATTCTCATATTCTCTAGGACAGTCAATAAAACCTCTACAAACTGTAAAATCAAGAGCTTCTCTAACAGCTCCATCAGTGTTGACTTTAATATAATCAAATTCAAGAAACACCAAAAAACTTGCATAGGATATAGGACCTTTCCAATTCTAAAGTTAATTCCAAATTGTTTTAAAATAGAAAAATCTAAAATTTGGTACTTATGCTTCCTATAAGTGTTATCATCTGTTCTGATATAATTTTTAATAACATGTAAAGCAATATCTATGCTAATAGTCTGTTGAAATTTTGTAAAATTTCTCATCCTTCATATCATTTATAAGGAAAAGGTAATGGCTGAAAGCTTAATTGAATAAGAGGACTACAAGGAGCTTTAATAAAAGTAATAAAGTCAGCAGAAGATAAGTCAATAATATTAAGAAAAATATTTAGAAGTCCATATAAAGAAAACAACAGAACAATTAAACAATAGATGATCAATATCTTCAACTTGCAACCTAGATAGATAACACATAAAACAAAGAGAAAACATCTTTTTTTGTGCATCCAGTTAGTAGACAAATGTTTGTGCAAAAACTTCCAAAACAAAAAAAGTAGTATTAGCAGGGGAAATAGAATTAGACCAAATGATCTTACCATAATCACAAGTAGGATTGGTGAAAATAAATGTTTGACTAACTTCTAAATAAGAATTTCGGGCTATCTAAAAAATTAGTAATAGTCAAATTGTGCAAAGTCTAAAGTTGAGTATGATGTAGCAGATTTTGAAACAAACTCCAAGAGGAACCAATCCTTAACCACATTAAATATAAGAGTAATTCTTTTTTGAGGAGTCAGACCCACCAAACACCAAATGAAAAATATATTTGAAATAACACTGAAAATCATTTCAAAAATTTATTCTATCTCTCTCACCAATAATCTAAAAAGTATTTTCCAAAATAATATCATCAAAATGTTTAATCTCATACCAAAGATTAAAGAAGGAAGAATCCGAATTAAAAATGTAAGAAGCTTTAATAATATCTGATAACATTATCACCCTTACTCCTTTTAAAATACAATCCTTAGAATCTGTCATCCTTTAATAAAGTCATTTTCATTAAACTTTTTCACTAATATTTAAATCTACTAAGCAATTAAATAGATTAGTTTAATTAAAAATTATTTATATTTAAACTTTTTTACTAATATTTAAATCTACTAAAAATATTCATAATATTCCTTACAGTACTTCCTTTCTAGTCTGTCTAAAAATCCTACTCCAATAAGCACTTCTTCCTCTGCTGCACAAAACCAAATACAGAACGGGCTTATCGGTTTAATTGACACTGTAACCAAACCAAAAGGAATTCAAAATCAAAATTACAATATAATAATAAGCCCAAAATAAATTCCCCGACCACATGCTTAAGCCCAATTAAACCGATAAGCCTCATTCAAATTCCAATACCCACAGTTGGAATTCCACACCAACTGTCTCCGAACGGTTATCCTTTTGTCAAAGTTCTGTCCCAAAGATCCCAAACCTGACATTCAAAGTTAAGCTACCAGTCCCATATGAAAATTCAGAGCCACCCGAAGAGTTGTGTGTACTTGTAGCTTAATGTGGCAAGTTCCAAAGCCTTTGTTCCTCTACCTTGCGCAGAAAAGGTGCATGCTTGGCGGTTAATTAACTAACAAACTAGAAACAACAACAATCATCATGGCATTGGAGACAGCGTGGTATGATTTCGTGTGTTTTGGCATAGTTGGGGTGGCCTTTTTGGGAGCGTTATTGGTGCTGGGAATGAAGGAAGGCGCTTCCCGAAGGGACTTCGAGACCACCAATGAGAGCCTTCTGTTGTCTCGACCTGACGATGAAGTGGTCGTGGATGTTCTGCCCAGTGATCACGTCAGCACCTCACAGTTGTGGACAAGTTGCTGGCAAGGACTGCACCCCTTTTGCCTCCTTTGTACCCGTTTCGTTTCCTTTGTGATCATGCTTCTTTTCTTGCTCTGGGATGTTCTACTGTACGACGCAAGAATATTTGTTTACTACACTGAGTATGTTTTCTCTTCCTATCTTTGCTATCCTTTTTTTTCCGACACTTACCCTATTTTTTTTATGCAATACAATTCTAGAGATGGTTAGGGTAGACCTTGTTTCCATGCCCATTAAGATGTTATGTTCTTTCACTTCTCTTTCTTTCTATTGTTTGCCCAACACTTCCTCTGACTAGAAAACTCTGGAAGGAATTGAATAATATGCCAGTTGTAGTGCTTTTGTAGGTTCTTATATTATGAAGACCATTTAATCTATAGCATTTATTTACAGGTGGACTTTTGCACTGGTTATTGTATATTTTGTGGTAAGACAATTCCATCTGTTTTAAATTCATCATCGTAAGTATACTTTTTGTTTTGTTCTTTGATCAGAATTAGAGTTCCACTTTATTAATTGACGTAATAAAGGTTTACACTAATGTTCAGCATAGGTTGTAGAGGTAAAATTTTCATTCTGATTAGAGATGAACACCAAAAACACCTAAGGAATTGCATGATTACTTTGCATTTATTACTTGTTTGGAACTTTGAATGCAGTTGGGAACCATTGTATCTGTATATGGATGCTGGAGGTTCCTTAATAAACCTCTCATTCACAATGTTGCAAAGGATGAGTTTATGAGCAGGGATGTGGAAGAGACAATGTCTACAAACTTAAACGTTTACCAAGAGAAAGAAGCCAAGGGTTCCATCAAGTTGGAAAGCCGATATCTTGAAGAGGAGTTTCGACATAGAGCAGGGTTTTGGGGTTACCTTATGCAAACTATATATCAGGTCGGTCAAACACATCAAATTCAATGTTACCAGTGGAAAATTACAATGAAAAATGTCACTATGTGCCGTTCTAGTATCGTTTAACTGATATGCTACAGGGACCCCCCTGGTCATGGTTTCTGTCAGTAACAGCTTTCAACTAGTTGATTTGAAGCCACAGGGAAGTTTTAAGTCAAGTTTGAAGTACAAATGTGAGACCATAGTTTTAAGCCACAGGGAAACATAAGCCGCTAGGCCAAGCTTTTACAGCTTATAACCTTTCACAGAACCTAGTCCATAGATTTGTTTCTGTCCTTTTCCTATTCCTTTTTTTTTCTAATTTGTTGACAATATTCATGTTGAATTGATATGCTGCATTTAACAGACATGTGCAGGGGCTGCCGTCTTAACCGACATTCTATTTTGGGGTGTTATAGTTCCCTTCTTACCAATTTCTCATTTAAGAATAAGCCCGGTGAGACTAACGCCTCTATACATTAGTGCATATTCTTCCTTTCATTCAATGTTTCTGCATACAACCACTATAATTACCTATGACTAAAGAGTATTTACAACTTCCTCCTCATACTCTAGTTTGATTGCATAAATATGTCACATTATGATTTCATCCACCCATTGCTGATTTCACTCCCACAGTGTACATTATTGTCATTAAAATCCTTGATAATTCTGTCTATACTACTGATTCTATAATAATTGATCTGTGTTAGAAAGAACTCTAACTGGTTTTTATTGGCCTGAACTTGACAGTTGATGGGATGTATGCATACATTGAATGCATTTTTCCTCCTTCTGGATACAGCTCTTAATAATCTCGTAAGTGTCATTCACCCTTGAATAAATTTAATGACAAAATTTAGATAACTACTTTTGTATTGTTTTCCAGTCAGAATTAGAGTTTACACTAATCTTTAACTAAGGTGAAACTCTGGATGACAATGCCAAAAGTACTTGAAGAAAATGCATCCAAGTTTTCTCCTAATTTAGTTTAGGACTGGTTTAAAGGCATGAAGTGCTTATCCATCTCACTGTTGTGATGTTGGTGCATTCATTGGCAGCCATTTCCTTGGTTTAGAGTCTCCTATTTCGTTCTCTGGAGCTGTGGCTACGTCATTTTTCAATGGGTCATCCACGCCTTTGGTGTTAAATGGTACCATAACTATAATATCTCGTTACCATTGTCAGCACAAGCTTTCTTTCACATAGTTGTAAGCATGTGTTTTGGTTCCCTAACAGGTGGCCATATCCCTTTCTCGAGCTTAATAACAAATGGGCTCCTATCTGGTGGGTCATACAAAAATTGCTCAAGTTTTGTTTTGCCTTATTCACTTTGTCAAAGATAAATTATTCCATGATCTACAATTTTAAGTCTCAATGTGATGCATAATTAGTGAAGATCATTTGAATCATGTTCTAATTTCTCTTTCTTTTGCATTAAAATGGTTTCGCTGATTAATCTATGTACATGCAGGTATTTGTGCCTGGCAGTAATTCATGTCCCTTGCTATGGTGTGTATTACCTGATAGTCCGAGGGAAAAATACCATTCTCCCCAGATTGTTCCCTCGAGCATTTTTAAGGTCATACTAGTTCGGTTGCCTATGGAAGTTCTGTAAAAACTAGGAAGGACATGTTTGTTTGTTGCTGATATATAAGCATGGTTCACACACAAGAACCATAATCAATTTATTTTTATCTTGTCATTGTGTTTAAAATATTATTAGAATAATTCTTCTTCCAAAACGATTATTTTTATTCAAACAATAATACTTTTAAATCATATTTTAGATATTATGCATAATTTATGTGATGTTTCTCATCCTTCAAGACTAAGAAAATCATTTTTTCTAACAATTTTTTTAAATTACGTGTTGACATGTAGATGGCTCTATTGTTAATTTTCCTGATGAAAACCAAGGATAAATCTACAAATCTTATTCATGATTTTATTTTAGATATTAAAACAATTTGAAACTTAGATTAAAATTCTATTAACTCATAATAGGCAAAAATTTCCATGCTTCTTAACACTTTTTTCGGACCATTACTGAATCCTTCAACACCTGTAAATCAATGGTTCTCTTCCATGTACTTACCACACTCGAATTTGAATGAGGATTATAATTTTGTGAAAACTTTAGTGTTTTTTAGAGTATTATGTTCTTAGTTTTAAGTTCTTATCTTAGATAATTTTTCCTATAGGTGAATCCTTATACTTATTCTTGATAAAATCAAGTTGGCGTATGCTCTTTTCACATTATGTCCTATTTTATTTTTGCAATTTTACACTTTTAACTCTTTATTTTTCAAGTCAGGTAAGCTTCAATGGCTAATGGAAATGAATATTTGGTTTCAAATTTTCTAGCATGTCTTCACCGCGATAAATTAATAATTGTATAAATACTCTTCCTAATTAAGGGATACAAATATACATATCTCAAATTCATTAATAACTTTAGACTTTTCATTATGTACATCTCAAACTCATCCTTGAATGTGCAATTTAGGTTGATTTTGATTATTCTTTAACACGTTCTTGTCAGATTTTTTGCAAAACGGCCATATAAGTCACCTCTTGTCCACTTTTTACATTTCATTTTGGAATAGTGTTCATTTAATCATTTTATAATACAATCATGTAGACTCCAACAAATATTGCATTGGGAGCCATGTTACCGAAGCAACTATTGACAAAAAAAAGTTCATCACAATCTAAGCTTAGATCAGGAAAACAAATTCTTACAATGACAGACTCTAATTTAATTACTAATTAAACAAATTTTCAACCCCATTAAATAACCAGAAAAAAAATGTGATACAATGCAGAACAATTTGTTAAGCTATTGTAAATATAAATATAAAGTCTTGTACAATTAAATACACTTACACCTTAATAGGATACATATAATGTTTATAATGTTGTTGAGAATAATGTTAAGAGAAGATATTTACTAACATTGGTGATAGCAAGTGATTTGTTACTCCAAAAACACAATCACCTTTATCAACTACTTTATCTTTTAATTTATTTGTATCCAAAGTATTAAAAATGGATAAAATTATTCTAAAAATAATGTATTTTTTTTTAACCTTCTTATTTTGTTATTCTAACAATTGACCGCTAAAATATGAATTTATTTTAAAGATGGTGTACTTTTTAGACTCTACTTAATTCACTTATATAATTTCTTTAATCTTATTTTTTGTTAGTCTTAAAATAAAATGCTTAAATATAATATAAGTTGTAATATCTCATATTTTTTATATAATATGAATTTTATTGCATAAAAATTATATAATAGATCTAAATATAAATACTCATATATATTATATATTTCAAAATACACTTTCTCATATAAGATTTAACAAAAATATCTTCATACAATTAAAATATAAAACAAAATAAAATTATTCTTTGTCAGCTTATGGAATGATCACACCACCTGCCAAATCCTCTACTCACTGGTCATACTACCTGTCAAATCCTCTGCTCATGTGAAATATAATTTTTTTCATATCGTATCGTAGTACAGTCGTGTTAACCTATCAATTCATATGATATAATCTAATTGTTTTTTTTTTCACAATAACACAACATTTCAATCCATATGATTTAGTTTAACATAATCGGTTCTTTTCACACCATAGCCCACACATATAAACTTAATTCATATTATCTGATCTGACCGATTATTTTTTACATGTCTCTTATTACCTCTTATTACCTGGTCATTTTCATTTATGATTCTAATGATTAATAGAGTTATAATGCACATCCTAAGTCTAATCATATAAAGGAAGAAAGACAAATTTTTAAAAAAATAAATAAATAAAAGAAGAAGAAACAACTTTATAGAGAAAGGGTTGATAGTTTTAAAAAAATAAAACATGATATTTTTCTTTACATAGAGTTAATAGAATTAGTGGTTATTATTATAAAAATAAAAATAGAATAATATGAAGTTTTGTCAATCTTATATATAAAGTTAAATTATAAATTAGTTTTTATTTTGAAACTATATTTTTTTTAAGATATTATATAAGTCATAATATATCATTTTAGTCTTCAATATATCTGTTGTATTTAATATAATATTTGTTTGTTTGTTCTTGTGGTTAAGGGATGACGTGAGAGATATAAAATCACATTATCACAGCACATTAAACTGTCATTGACTTGATATTTTCTATGTCATTTGTCACTTAATAATGAAACATTAATAATAGAGACTAAAATAATAAGTATCCTATTGAGGAAAAAAAAGGGAAAACAAGAAAAAATATACAAACCTAGATTATAAAATAAAGATATTATAGGAATGAGTAACGTATTTAATATGGATCTGTTTTTAAAAAATAGTTTTATTATTTTCATGCTATTTTAGAAATATTATGTTATTTAGAAACAAAATATTTTAATTAGTATATTATTTATAACTTTTTTTATTATACCTAATTTAATACTTATCAGGAGATCGTGAGTATTAGATAAATTTATTTAATATTATTAATTTTATAAAATAAATAATTATAATTTATAAATTATTTAAACCAATACAAACCATTTGTGGGCAGTTTATATACCAAGTAGGTAATGGAATTTTATGAGATCATAACAAACCTTATAATTTTCTTTTTTTTTAGAAAAAAAAAAAAGATGAAAGGGCAAGGTTGGGGATTTTGTTTGATGGAGGGCGGTGGCAGGTGGCTATGGTCCTTAACCCTTCTATAGTCATTCAAAGCCCTCACCTCTTCATGTAAATTTATGTTTCACAACACAACCTTCTCCGAACCTTCTGTCTTCCGGTCAAAAATTTTCCTTCCGACCCAAGGATTTCCCAAATCATCACTCCAATATTTAAATCATTAATTTAAGATCCACAACCCCAATCCTTCTCAAACCCTAGAACCCCAATTCCAATCCATTCCTTTCTCTCTCGTTCTTTTCTTGTCGCAATAACCTAATTTCCTGTCTGATCCGGCACTGGAATTAGGGCTTGTGATTTCAGACCTCAGTAATCGACAATCAAGAGGCGAGGAGAAGAGATGGATGACTGTTGTGCTGTTTGCGCAGAGCCTTTGGAATGGGTCGCCTACGGACCCTGTTTGCACCGGGAGGTGTGCTCCACGTGCGTCGCTCGCCTCCGTTTCATATGCGACGATCGCCGTTGCTGCATCTGCAAGACCGAATGCAACCTCGTATTTGTCACCAAGGTTGTGCCCAATGCCCGACTCTCTTTTTTCTCCCTACTTAATTTGTGTCGTTTTTATCTTGTTGAGTGTCGGTTTTGTGGAATTGTTTTACATCCATTGCCCTTGTTGAGGAGTCTTTGAGTTCTGTGATTGATTGAGTTAAAATCTTTACTTTTTCGCGTTGATACTTACTGTTGTGTTCGATTATGACATGCACAATTAGAGGAATCGTTGTTATCTCTTAGCTGTAGTTTGAAGTTGTTCCGAGTTATTGGAGCGTATATTATTTTATCCCTAATTTGAGGCTTATTGCGAAATTTTGACTACTGAGATCACTGTCAATGGTTTTTGCGCGGCTTATTCTTTCCTGCATTCCTGTATGCAGATTTAAACGTGGCTCGCTTGTTTTGTGGAACTTTACTATTGATCTAATGGAAGTTTGTAATTCACCCAAAATAGCATGTTTGTGTCTGAAGATTTTTACTTGATGTTGCTTCTAAACCACTGGACTTAACAATTGATGACTTGGTTAACATGGTTTGCAAGCTGTGATTTTTTTCGGAATTGTAGCCTTTAATTCTGTCAATATTGATATCAGCGTTTGTTCTGTTAATTATACGTTATTGTAATGGGTGCTATCTTTTGATGTTGTTGATATTCAATATTGCTGCGTACTGCCAGGCTCTTGGAGATTATACGAAGATGATTAATGACTTTGCTGCCCTTCCTTCGGAGGTAAGGGAGGGCAAGATTGGATCATATTGGTACCATGAGGATACAAATGCATTTTTTGACGATGTGGATCATTACAAGATGATCAAGGCTATGTGTAGACTTTCGTGCAGTGTATGTGACAAGATGGAGGAGCAACCACAGGATGCTGCTTCAAGGCGACGAGCTAAGTTTAGGAATATAGGGCAGTTGAAGGGTCATTTATTCCACCGTCACAAGTTGCATATGTGTGGTTTGTGTTTGGAGGGGAGGAAGGTGAAATTTCATGATGTGTCTGTTAAGAATTTCTTGGACAACATGATTTGTAATCTTTTCTATTGACTGTGAGACTTGTAACCATTTCTATGACATAGGTTTTTATATGTGAGCAAAAGCTATATACCAGAACACAGTTGAATCAACACATAAGCACTGGTGATTCTGAGGTGGATGGAAGTGAGAGTGAGAGAGGTGGTTTCATGGGGCATCCAATGTGTGAATTCTGCAGAACTCCATTTTATGGAGACAATGAATTATACATGCATATGTCTACAGAACACTATACTTGTCATATATGCCAAAGGTAACAACTAAGCTAATCCCATGTGCAATAGACCTGTCATAAATATAAGATTTGTAATATTTGTACTTCTTAATGCAGGCAGCATCCAGGGCAGTATGAGTACTATAAGAATTATGATGATCTCGAGGCAAGATATATGCATTAGGCTCTTTTTAGTCTCTTATTAACTAAATGGGTTCAAAAAATCTTTGCTGTTATTTGAACTTGAAGTATTTGTATTGACATTTGTCTTGTGCAGATTCACTTCCGTCAAGAACACTTCTTATGTGAAGATGAGGCTTGTCTTGCTAAGAAATTTATTGTTTTTCAATCTGAAGCAGAGATGAAGGTGACTGATTATTTATATAGCACATGGATCTCATTTTAATGATTTGTTTAAAATGTGCCTGTTCGCTGTTTATGCAGCTGCATACAGGCCTGTGGGCCTTGTTATTTTTGTCTTTTACTATAAAATTATTAGATGTGTTTGTGTTATTGTGGGGGTTTATTCTCTCGGTGTTGAAATTCCTTTTTCTTCATTATGGATTAGAGACATAATGCTATTGAACATGGAGGACGGATGTCACGATCTAAGCGTAATGCTGCTCTTCAGGTATGTATATAGTGACAATCATTTTTTTGAACTCACTTCTCATGTCTGTTGTTTTTCCCATAACTAATTATTTCCTAGATTCTTCGCACTCCCTATGGAAGTAACTGTAGCTACATTCCTCCCTTACAGATTCCAACTAGTTTTCGATACAGACACGGTAATGAACATGAGCAACGCCGTGGAAGAAATCGATCATTTCGCCGTGATTTTACTGAAAATCAACTTTCCATGGCCATTGAAGCTAGTCTAGAAACAGCTAATGCAGAGCAAACGTTTCGTGATCATTCGGCATCAGGTAGTGGGCGAGTTGCTGTTGATGATAGGAATGGCGATATTGATTCTCTCATTCAGCCATTTGAATCATTAGCTGCAGCTGGCTCTGAAGCATCTTCAAGATACCTTCAAGCCTTGGGGCATAGCTCAAGGAGTGGACCTCTGGAGGATTCTTCCTTTCCACCACTACCCATAACTTCCAACAATGGCCAGCAAGGATCCAAACATGAATTGGAAGGCTCATCTAGTAACTCCATGGCTGCACGTCTGCGTCGTCATAACAATAGAACTGTAACCGTTATTAATTCTGGTAATGCCTGGCCAGCAGCAGGTCGTGGACTTGTACAACCATCAAGTAATTCTTCACAATTTAGACCGTCGTCAAATAATGTTCTGGGTCTTTCTCGTAATTCAGGGCAGACAAAGAAGACAGTGATTAACAGTGGACTTTCACCATCAACTTATGCCGGTTCTATCCAGTCTACACAAAGAACTGCTCATGGACAATTACCTGGTGGTTCATCGAGGGACACACGTGACAATGTTAGAATTGTTCACTCTGCATCTGCCCCAAATCTCATGGAGAACAACTCTGTCGAAGCTTCAATATCTGATTTTCCTCCTGTTTCAGCTGCAGTAGCTAGCAAGTTACCTGCTAGCAGTCAGTCTTCATTGAATTTGGAAAATGTTCAGTCTGCTAACAAGTCTCTGGTTGAAAAGATTCGTGGTGCTCTTGATTTTGACGAAGAAAGATACAGTATGTTTAAGGACATATCTGCCCAATATCGCCAAGGCACAATAGATACAGGCACGTATCTGGACTATGTGCAGCAGTTTGGCTTGTCTCATCTTGTGCTTGAGTTGGCAAGACTATGCCCGGATACTCAGAAGCAGACAGAGCTTGTTGAGGCTTACAGCGCTAGTTTGCAAAGAGATGCTTTACTGGAAAATAACTTGGTTCGAAGCAGTTCCAGCACCCATCGCAAAGACAGTAATGTAAACAAGAAAGGTAAAGGTAAGTCTATAGATAGTAGGGGGAGTAACTCCACAGAGAAATTAGCAGATAACTTTTTAAACACCGTACATCAGCTACAGGCAAATTATAAATCTTCGGAAGAGAAGGTGGAGGTGCTATCAAGGGGTGATTACCGAAGTGACAGGGGCAAATTAAAAATCGAGCAGCAGATTGATACAAATTCTGGAAGTCAACCTGCGGTGAAGCTTAGTGGGAAGACTGAGACATCAAATGGCAGCTTATCTACTCAAAGTAGAGAGAATGGTGGTGGTGGGAACAAGAAAGGCAAGAAAGGTTCAAAGTTCCTTAGAGTGCGACTTGGTGATGGTCCTTCTTCGGCCCTTCTTGATCAATCAGATCCTGGAAGAACAGACGGCTCAGAAGTTAACAAGGATGAATCTGGAGGAGGGCCACCTGTGCGTGGTGTTTGGAGAAATGGGGGAGGTCATAAACTTTTTCCATAATATTGCTTCACCGTCATTTTTGAAACGTGAAGTATCAAACGCAGTTGAACCGGCTGGCGTTTGCCATGGTTTAACTGCAATATAAGCATGAATTTGGTTTTAGCTTAGGGGATATTTAAATTTCGATTTTGATGGCCAAACGCCGATGCTTGACTGGGCACATTTTTTGGTTTGGGGTATATGATTTTGTTAAAGACAAGTGTTCATATGAAATATGGTGCCAAGTGTTGCGTTGTACGAAAATGGCACTGTTCCTTACATCGCGATTTGCAGTCTCTGCAATTATATTTCCTTCTGCGGTCAGTTCATTATAATCCATGTCGGGTGTTTTGGGATATCCCGAGTGTTAAAAGGATTCTGTAATAAAAACAAGAGGAGTTTTGATTTACACTAGGTGGAATTGATTTTAAATTAATGTTAAATTAATCTATTTTGCAAAAAATGATGTTAATAAAAATATTTTGGAACCACGAGTATACATTAGTTTTACAGAAGAAGTTATAATTTTATTTTTTAAGTTATTTTTTACCACCTTGAAATTGAATTTTTAATTTTTTAAATTATAAAAATGTATGAAAAAGGTTATTTTTCCAATTATGAACAGTCGCTCGTTTAATGTTTTCAAATTAAGATGAGTGTCAGATTTGCCAGTTCCATGCTAATAGCTATGATACATGTGTAAGTGTTGTTTTGCTTTGAAGGTTAAATTCCTAATAAGGCCACATGACCAAGTTCTTGATGCACCTCTAGAAACAACACTCAGCTGCAACACCATAACCATGGTCTGATCCATTTAATTAAAACATGGATTTAGAATTTTCTTTATTTGCTACACTGTCAGATTCTGACAAAAAAACTAGTACGAAAAACTTCTTTATATGCAGATGTCCTCCATTCAAAATCTCGATCAAATTTTTTAGATCTGTTTCATTCTGTTCACTGACTCATTTCAAACTGTTTTTTTCCTTTTTCCAAATAGAAAAAATTGGAAAAATGAGTTTGATAAGAAACCAAAATGACATTTAAACATTTACAAATATAAGCGACTTAATAGGCTGAATTGTGTGATATTAGTTTACAATTGTTTTTAGTCTTTTTTTTTCGTAGAAAATATAATGGCCTAAAAAACTTCGGAGACTAATATCGCACAAATCAGACAAAAAATCATTAAAATACGATCAAATAAAAGAAATGTTGAGAAAATGAAAATAAATTTGTTAATTAACTTGTTAATCTTTGGACTGTTTAACCCTTTGAAAAATGATTCCTTATACATACAAAAATCTTAACTATTTCTCTAAATTCATTAACTATACTTAATTAAGATCCCTATACTGTTCAATAAAAATAAATGGATTCATCTGAAGTTGCTTAAATAATTGAAAATTTAACTAAATAATAAATATATAAATTACTTGAAAATGTCAAATAATTTCCGTACTTGGGTAAAATTTAACTTTGAAAAAAAAATTATGAATTGAACAATTACACAAGCTTTTTAAAAAACTCCGAATTGACAAATTAATTTGACTAAAAGAAGGAGCGCGAAGCAAGCTTATAAATTCTTCAGTTCAATGTTCATGCTTAAACCCTACTTCGCCACCGCATCGTTGAAGGAGCTAAATGGATTCGGCGGACGGAGAAATGGCGGTGAGAGACCAAGGCTTAACGGAATGGAGCATGCACCGTGGTCCCTACCTCGGAGACATTTCAGCTCTGTGTTTTCTCCACCTTCCAAATCTCCATCTTCCTTTTCTGCTCGCAGGTACCGTTTTACTCTCCCCGCATTCAATTGCACATTCTTTAACCTTCGTTTGTTTTAACCTAGTGGACGCTTCCTTCAGGTTTGGGTTCTGAAATTGCGGTCTATGATTTGGAACTGAGTAAGAGAATAAGGTCCTTCTCCGTATTTGAAGGAGTTCGCGTCCACGGAATTGCTTCTAGTTTCCCTGGCGGGACCATGATTGCTGTGTTTGGTGAAACGAGAGTGAAGCTGTTTAGCTTTGAATTTGACGGAGTTTCGGGGAGCGCAGAGTTGACGCTAGTTCATTTGTTGCCGAAGTTTGGTCACTGGGTTTTGGATGCTTGCTTCCTCGAGGTCAGTGAGAATAAGTGCTTAACAAATTTGATTTTGAAATGATGAATGCTTGTTCTTCTTACTTGTGTTCGTTTTTTACGTGGTAGTAGAGATGCTTACCTCATTTCAATGTGTAGGGTCATTTTCTTGCTGTAGGATGTAGTGATAATTCAGTTCGTGTTTGGGATATTTCTAACTCCGTTGCGGTTCTTAAGGTTCAATCTCCAGGTTAGTTTCAACTTCACCATATGGATTTTTTTTTTTTATAGTTTTTGTAACGAGGTTATGTTTGTCGTTGGATAATAGTACGGTGCCTTTTGTACTCAATGCGATTATGGGGTCACAATCTTGATGTTCTCCGAATAGCTTCTGGTACAATATTTAACGAGGTGAGAGATCTGCTGATGATTAATTTTTACAATTGATTTTGAAAATGGGCAAGTATATTATTGTTTCTTTCCTATCTAGGGTTTTTGCACGACAATGGTGCAATTTTGTTTTGAAATTAAGAGAATGGATAACTTTCTTTTTATTTACTTAAATGGATAAGTTATGTTTTGGGGACACGAGTGAATAACACTCACATGACTTCAATTAAAATTATGCCATGGCTGCCCGACTTTCGTTCAAAAATTTGTAATCTAAAATCGTGTCACGTCCCTTTATTGTTCGCTCCGTCCTCCTCCACCCAACCTCTGCCTTCCCTCTCCCCTGAACACATCCTAGTCGACATCACCACATCGGAGCCTTCCTTAGTTGCAGAAATTGCAACAACAGTCGTGGCCAAAGATTTGAGAACAACCATATACGAGAACCCGAATTTGGTAAACCACTCTCACATTCTCCCTCCCTGCGATGGTGGTGGTGTGGCGCATTCTGATTCCATCGTTTAGCTTCACACGTCTCAGTTGCTTCCTGTACCCCCACTGCAACAAAAACTTTGGCTCTGAACCCTAGCACGCCTTTTGTTTCCTCTCTTTTTGTGTCCGTACATATTCCACACAACACAACAAAACTGCTCATAAAGCTTTCTGTTTTTCATCACACACACAAAGTGTGGGAAGAGAGGAAAAAAGACCCTTGCAAGTCGTGCAGCCATGACACGATTTTAAGCTAGTTGACAGTCTGTACTCAGGTTGTGCAGGTGATATATGATTTCTTTACTTGAAGTCGTGTCCCTGTGGCATGACTTACCCATTTCAATAAATAAAAGAAAAAGTTATCAAATTTCAAATTAAAATTGCACCATTTTGGTGCAAAAACAGTAGAGAAGCATTTGGCATATGTATTTCATGCCAATTCACCAATGGAATTCATTCATTTGTCCTTTGTTTTGCATTCTAAATGATGTAAATGCTTCCTATCCTTAATGATGGTAGAAAGAAACTGAATTCACAGATCATTTTAAGACAATCATATACCCATAGAAAGATACATTTTTCCTTTTTTTGTTTAGTCTCGTATAAAATGCTGAATAGCATGTTCCAGTCCGACATGGAAAGATTAGGTATGTGGTAAGAAGTGATAAATTCCCTTCTTGTCCTCATCCAGGGAGCATTATTACTACTATTTGGCTTGAAATTGGTTCCTGATGCCTAATAAATGGGCTAATTATCTTCCATTTGCTTTAATATTTGTTACTCTAAATTCAGCATCTGCAGATCCAGAAGGCTGGTTGCTGGAAAAGCCTTCGTAATACTAATTAAGTAGAATCTTTGTACTATCAATGCAATCCTGCTTGAACTAAAGACCTCATGTGCAAAAAACACTCAAAATAGTTCAAGACAATCCCAATTATCATCTTGAAGGATAATAAGTATATAACATAACTGCAGTAATATGAGCATAATATAAGACTACATGATTACATTAATTATTTTTATTGAAGCACACATGAAGGATCTTTCTTCTGCACTGTATCTATTTACTTTGGTTTTCTCCATATTAGTATTGTACTTAAAATACTATCATTATCCTTTTCAAAGGTTCCCTAAGTTTGTTATGGCCTGATGTTTAATTTGTTGATGTGTTTCTATTTTCTTTTAATTACTTCAAAGAGTTTGGTTCGGGCAGATTATTGTTTGGAAACTGACCCATCAACACAATAAATCTTCAAGTCATCAAGAAAACCATGATCATCAGAGCATATCATCTTCTGTTTGCTGCCAGCTAAAGGATAAACTGTTTGAGGCTACTCATGTATGTAAACTTATTGGACATGAAGGTTCAATTTTCCGAATAGCATGGTCCTCTTGTGGATCTAAATTGGTATCTGTTTCTGATGACCGGAGGTGAGCTAGTTTTTGGGTCCTACTGTATCACTAATTTATGTTCACTCTTAAAGATAATGACTTGTTGTGATTGGTCTCTATTTATTATTGCAGTGCACGTGTCTGGGCTGTTTCTATTGAAAAGGAACATACATTCTGCCATGATCCCATTGCCCTTGTTTTATTTGGACATAGTGCTCGGGTTTGGGACTGCTCTATTTCTGATAATGTAAGCCACAGTTTTTATTTTCTTAGGTTAAATAGTATCTTTTAATAAATAAAACAACCAAAAAGAAACATGCGCTTTCATTCATATATGTGAACAATTTATCAAGAAAAGATCTTTACTGATATCTTTAACTTCGTATAGTTTTATTCATTATATCATATTCTGCTTCTTCACCTCCAACCGGAAAGGTAGAATTATTATATAGTATCATTTCATAAAATTTTCCACTTTGTATCAATATTACTGTTTTCCCAATTTTTCTTTCCAATGATCACTATTAACTAATAAACCCATTATTCTGTTTTGATTTATGGAATGCCTATTTACCTTTGAGGTAGAAGCCTCTCGATTATCTTAGTGTCAATGCAGACGATTTTTACTTTTATCTGTCTCCCTTATCCTCTGCAAGAGACATAGACTTTGGTCTTCTTGCAAGCCATTCCTTTAATTATCGCTGACCGGTAAATGCTTAAAAATTAAAATGCATAATAATATTTCTAAAGATGTTCATGTGCTACTAGCTTAATGTTTGTGGATGATTGTCATTTGTGACCTTTTGCCACTAAGAAGTGAGTTATTTTGACATAATCAATTATTATTTTCACCTGTCTGATAATTTTTACTGATACTGATAAATTCACTTATTGAAATAATTTTGGTAAGCTATTTTACTTGTTAATGTATTTTTAATTTTCTAGTGACTGTTTCATAAATATTAATACTATCTTTTACAAATGATAATAGCATCCCTCATAATATGGTACACTTGTCTTCAATTAAATTTACAAGCTAAAACTAAACATTTTTTTAATGTATTTGACTTGACGGCATAAAGATTGTACTGATACCGTGTTTATGTGTCTGCTTAGATTTCCATTTATATTGGCCTTTTTATTTCTGCAGTTTATTGTCACTGTTAGCGAGGATTGTACATGTCGTATTTGGGGAGTGGACGGTAAACAACTACAAGTCATTAAGGAGCACATGTAAGTTATGTTATGAACATGAATTCTTGATTATCAAGTTAGAGTATTAATTGCTAATATTTGTAATTTACTGTGGTCCTAATAAAACAAGCATAGAAGATTATATGGACTTTTGACGTTCTGTGAACTGAGTATCTGCCAGAAACAACCATCGGTAGTATTTGTTAGGTACAAGGAAAATGAGAGAATAGGGAGAGTTTATTATAAAAGAAAATTTAAAAATAAAGAGTAACGTGGTTGCGGGTTTGTAGGTGAGTTTTTTTGGCTGGTAAGGATGTTTGGTTTTAGGGGTAGTCGGGGGGATTAGTATTATGATTTGAAAGGTGTATACCTGTGTGAAAGGAAGAGTTTTCCTTTGGAGGGTGCTGTGTTTCTCTGTTCACAGACTCTAATAAAAATACATTTCTTTGAATTTCTGCTTTGTTTTCCTTTTGTGGTGTTTCGTGGGTTGGTGACCTAACAGTATGTTATCTTGAGTACCTTTGAAATTGTGATAAAACGTTGTTAATCATATATTAACCCTTAAATGAGCTGACCTGACTCACAAAATATCTCTTGTTAGTTATTGATTTCCTTGCTTCACTTTATTTTTGAAAATTGTTATATTTTGGTTTGATAGATATTAGATGAGTTTTAAAAGTGAACCAAGAAATTTCATAGCCTGCATTTTTTATATTCCTACATTCGGATGTGCCAATTCTGTCCTTTCTAAAAGTAAAATTAATTGGATGTGTATACAGTATTGTACAAGAAATTTCTGTTTGCTTTGTATCTTAAAATTCTAGCATTTTACTGCTTCACAAGGTTCATAACCTGAGTATTACTTAAGTTGTTTTCTCTGTTAGACAGTAAATATGTCCTTAGCGTCTCGTCTTTAAGATTCTCATAATTTCAAGTATAAGAGGAATTAGAGGCATAACAAAATATTTGCATTCTTTGCTCTATACAGTGGAAGAGGTATATGGAGATGTTTGTATGACCCAAATTCATCACTGCTTATAACTGCTGGGTTTGACTCTGCTATTAAAGTACATCGACCTCATGCATCTCTGCCCGTGGGCTTGGAAGCAGTACAAGGATCCCCTAGTAGAACAGAGTTGTTTTCTATTTGCATCCCTAATGTGTCAGAGCATATTGGATTTATGGACAGGTAGGGCTATTAAAATATTATGAACTCACTTGGGGCTACTACTAACTTTACAAAATTTGGAACTGACTTTGTTGTGCGTTTGTCTATAATTGTGTATAATGATTTCCATGTTGACTGGCCTTGCCTCCTTTTTTGTTGTAGCAAGAGTGAATATGTTCGATGTTTGCGCTTTTCCTGTCAGGATTCTCTTTATGTTGCTACCAATCATGGTTATCTATACCATGCTAAATTATGCGATACTGGAGGTGCTCAGTGGGATCAACTTGTCCAGGTCAGCAATGTGGCACCAATTATCTGTATGGATTTATTGTCCAAGGACTCTGTTGAACATGACTGCAGTGCTGAGGATTGGATTGCTATTGGAGATGGTAAAGGAAATATGACAATTATTGAAGTTGCCAATGATGATTGCACTCCTACAGTGAGAATGTGCTTTACATGGCCAGCTGAAATGGAGAGACAGCTCTTGGGTACTTATTGGTGCAAATCTCTGGGATGTAGGTAATGTATTTCTTAAATCATGCATAGATACACGATACCGGTTGATAAGGTGTGAATCCATCCTTTGGTACTCTTTGCTGATGAGTGTTCTGGCCTTGTTATTAAAACGAGTGTAATTATAGAAAAAATATACTCCACACGATTATGAAACTTTATTCTGGGAAGAGAATTGCACTTATTGCTAATGTAGTTCCAGTTATGTCCCTCTTTGGTTGACAGGTCATAAGATCATACAGTTTGTACTGTGTCAAGCATACTAATCTTATAGTCTCATCTCATCATATATATCACACTGTAATATCAAATGGGAGATCCTAAAATATTACACCCTTCTCTAGTTTCTCATTCCATTTCTTAAACTTTTCTTTTATTTATTTATTTTTCAATATAATACAGTATTATGAATCTCTGGTGACACTATTGTGTAGGTATGTCTTCACAGCTGATCCTAGAGGAACATTGAAACTGTGGAGATTGCCTGACCCTTCACAATCTGATCTTCAGAGCTCCACGAGGAGTAACAAGTTATCGCATATAGCAGAGTTTGTATCAAATTATGGAATGCGGATAATGTGTTTGGATGCATGCATGGAGGAAGAGGTATTCTTCTATCCTTGAATTAGGATCTTCTCGATTTTTTGGTCATGTTATGAGAAAGGCATAGAATAGTTATAGTATGACCCACCATTGTGTAGGCTTCATAATTTTGCTTGTGGTCTCTCTCATAACATGACAAATTCATGAACGTGCTAGCATGAAATTATCCAGATCCGTCTATCCATATCCTACATTTTAGCAGTTTATTCTTTTTGGAGATGAGTAGATTAAATTTCAGTGTGTTCAATGTTGCTTAATTATTCTGTGGAAGACTATAAGATACTTGATAGAATCTGATTTTTTAATGCAACTAAAATATCATTTCAAAATTTCCTTTTCGTGGAAATTGACCTTAATTTGAGATTATTCGATAACTAATCATGTGGAACAGAGGCATGGGAAGTTTTTCATTTTGAATTTTAAAATATTATGATTTGAGCATACTAATTTACAAATTAAAAATGGATATTTATCTTGAATCGAATCTCAGGTCCTAGCATGTGGAGATGTACGGGGTAATATGGTTCTGTTCCCTCTGCCAAAGAGTCTGTTCCTGAGCATATCTGATGCAGAAGAAAGGAAGATAGCTCCAGTAAATAATTTCAAAGGAGTTCATGGGATTTCAAGTGTCTCCAGTGTTTCTGTAACTAAGCTTGGTTATAATCAGATAGAGATACGCTCAGTATGTTCAACTTTACACCCTTTTAAATGTAGTGACTGGTGATTCACATTTAAAGCATTTGCCAATTATAATATTGAGAGCACTCTTAATATTCTAACATGCAAGGGCAGATATGATTGTGGTCAACCTTGATTCCAATTCTTGATTTTTTTCTTGTTCAGACCGGAGCAGATGGTTGTATATGCTATCTGGAATATGATAAAGAAATGCATAATTTGCAATTTACGGGAATGAAACAAGTTAAAGAATTGTCTTTGATTGAGTATGTTTCTGTGGATAACAAGTCCGGTGATAGATTGTCAAGCAGCTATGCGGCTGGTTTTGCATCAGTCGATTTCATAGTATGGAACTTAGTGAATGAGAATAAGGTACTTTGACAACCTTTTCTCTTTGCTCTACTTAGTTAATATTTACGTTCACTTGTCTGTTGCTACATACCATTAGCACCTGTTATAGATTTGATGATAACAAATGGTATTAACAGGTGGTGAACATTCCATGCGGTGGATGGCGACGTCCTCATTCCTATTATCTAGGTGATTTACCAGAGATGAAGAACTGTTTTGCCTTTGTCAAGGTTTGCTTTCTGCTTTGAACACTTAATTATTAAAATTCAGGAAGTATTTATCATTTCCTTAAGCTTTATCTGTCCTAAAGTACATTCACACCTTCTCATTAGTTATTTGATCTTGCTGCTCAAGCTCAAAGTAATTAAACTCATTAGTGTTTCTTTCTATTTAAGATCATTTAACGAACAGGGCTTGTATATACGTTCTTTAGATTTCAGAATTTTCCCAATCATGTCTAAGTGGGTATCTGAAAGGAACTTTTGATAATCATGTTTAGCTTCGCTTTGTCAAGAAGTTAAAGTTCTAAAACTAGAGTTGAAATTTAGTGCTGCAATTGAAGCATATAAGGGTGTGATTGTATTGGAATGACGGTTTGGGCCTAATAAATTCTACAATAATTGCATAAAAGGTTAATTTTGCACCCTACTTGTATACTCTATTTGATCCTTACAACTAGTTGATGTGGGACTAAGCTACCACCCTTGAGGTTGCAACTAAGGTGGCTAGGAGTGACCACAATTAAGGTTGTGATCACAGTGAAAGCAACTTTCCAACATGTACAAGACTTCTAGCCTGGAGGAGTGTGAGGGTGCCAACAATGGACCTAGGATAGACTGTTGCCGTTAAACTATAAAGATAAAGAGAAACACTGAATTGAAACCGTGAGTTTTCTGTAACAACATGGGTGATTTATTTATATTGAGAAAAAGAAATGAGCTGGATAAATAGAGGATATTTGATATCCTCTAATAATAAGATATGATCATAGAATAATACGGATATGATCTTGATATTTTTTATTATAAAGATAAAGAGAAGCATTAAACGAAACCGTCCATTTCTGTAATAACATGGGTGATTTATTTATATTGAGAAGAAAAAAATAGAGGAGATTTGATATCATATAATTATGAAGATATCATCATAGAATAATTCAGATATAATCTTGATATCTTCTATTATAAAAATATGATCTTGGTATATGTAATTATAAAGATATGATCCTTATTTATGTAATTATAACAATTACCATCTTGGAATGTTGGTTTGGGTTTAACTTAATCTTACAAAATGAACTTGTATGGTGAGGTTTGAATCTCACTTGTATATTCTATTTTAGCCATATCACTGGTCATCACCCTTACTGTTGCAATAAGACAACTTCCAAAAGAGGTTGCAACTAAGGTGGGTTAGGGGTGACCACAATCAAAGAGACTCTTAAATAGTTTGGGATAGTTGTGAAATTAAATTATTTTAATAATCAATTATAATCAGAATTAGTTTTCTCTTGAGTAAGTTTGTTGATAAATGGTTTTAAGATAATTAATTTTGTTTGGATGTAACAAAGATATCAACTTTTACATAAAAAAGCAAATACGAAGTTGAAAGGGAAAAAATTTGTTGAGAAATAATTATAAGCTGCACATTTTCGGACTCAAAATCAGCTTATTTTTTAAGAAAAAAACCTTAACAAATTTCAGCTACTGTCCCAAACATATAGCTGAAATTTAATCTTAAAAACAGCTGAAATCCTTGAAGTTAATATTTTCAAAACATATTAGCACATTTGTAAGCTTTTTCTGTGGTCACTTTATTAGGTAGAAGCCTATCTTGTCCTAGATGATTGATTTCTGTTACACAATTTTCTCTGAAATACCTAACAAATATGGCCAATTATTACAGGATGACTTGATACATATACATAGACACTGGATTCATAATAGAGATGGGAAGGTGTACCCTCAAAATTTGCACATGCAGTTCCATGGTAGAGAGATACATTCCTTGTGTTTTATCTCTGATGATGAGCTTGTTGGTGATAATTTCAAGTGCACCTTATTTTCTAAATCAAGTTGGATTGCAACTGGATGTGAGGATGGAACTGTGAGGTTGACTTGGTAAGACCATTGTTGTCTGCTGTCTGTAGATCTTGCTTGAATGCTTTATTAACGCCTAACCTGTCTGTTTATTTAGGTACTCTCCAGGCACTGAAAATTGGTCCGTGTCCAAACTGCTTGGAGAACATGTTGGAGGATCAGCTGTGAGATCAATTTGTTGTGTGTCGAAAGTACACACAATTTCATCAGATATGGGTGATGCACCTGATGGGAGGAATGAACTGAATGCTGCTGTTGAGAACAAAGATAATCCAACATTACTGATATCAGTGGGTGCAAAGCGTGTCTTAACTTCTTGGATATTAAAAAATAGGAGGCTGGATATCAAAAATGACTTCCTAATCAATCATCAATACAAATCAGAAGGAGTTGATGACTGTTTTTTGTCAAGTTTGTCCTCATCAATGACGTTCCAGTGGCTTTCCACTGATATGCCAGCCAAATATTCAATTACACATGATACTCCAAAAAATAATGTGGAGAAGATAGTTGGTGGTGCTGAAAATGTTTCTCATACAAATAATGATGCTGGAATGATTTCTGAGAGTGGAATGGCAAACTTGATCAGAGATAAACATGAAGATGACTGGAGATATCTTGCAGTTACAGCTTTTCTTGTTAGATGTTCTGGTTCCAGGTGAGAAAAGATGCGTAATATTTCCTTAATCATATATTTGGTTAAAGTCTAACTAATTTCATGCAAAAACAGAAAAACTGAAACTAACCTTCGGTTTTGTTTACGTTTCAGGATATCTGTCTGTTTTGTTGTCATTGCATGTTCAGATGCTACACTTATGTTACGGGCTTTAATTTTACCCTTTCGCTTGTGGTATTTTCATTTAATCCTAGCAGTTTCTATGCTAGTTTTTTCTCTGCTATCTTATTTTTGTTGCTACATTTCACATGCTTCTTTCTCTTTTACCTGATGGCAGGTTTGACGTCGCTTTACTGGTTCCTTTACTGGCACCAGTTTTGTCATTGCAGCATATCATATTTCCCCTGTGTAGACCTTGTAAAGGTTTGTATTACATGACAGTGATTACTGGCTAGAGTTCTTCTGTACCTCCTAATTTCTTCCTTTCACGTGGATGTGATAGTTTTATTGCAATAGCACAAATTATTTCTAAGTTTGTCTCTTCAAAAGTTAATATGGTTTTGTTGCACGGTAATCAAATTAATGGTGAAAAACTTATTGCGCGATGTACTGGCATGAGAATACCCAAGTTCAAAGATGAAGTTGTTTCAATGTTTGGGTTGGGTTTAATTTGTGATCCCGGGACTGCTTTATCTAGTCCAAAGGCCATGGTAGATTATAGTTACATGTGTTTTGTGATAATAGTTATGACTAATTAATTTGGCACTCGGTGGTTAGGATATACCAATTTTCTTATTCCCAGGTTATTGGGTGTGTTTGGGAAGTCAGCTGATTATATATAGGTATTGGTGGGTTTTCTTTTAGCGCGTAAGTTTATCTTATTGGTTGTTAGTAGTTTGAAGAATTAAGCTTATGAGGGTTTGATTTATTCTATCTTGTGTACAAGTTATGGGAAGCTTATTCATAGGTTTGTAATACTTTCAATAAAATGATCAGTCTTTTGGTTTTTGGATGTGCTTTTACCTTTTGTAGAATGCCCCAACTCACAACTACAAGCACACCATGTTTGAAATGATAAGTTTGTCATGTAACGACATTATTATAATTTTATGTGCTGTTGCCCATATTTCTGTGTAGCACCTGTTTCCTGTATAAATTTGATTCATGTTATGTCTGAACATTTTTTGCAGAAAACATCCAAGCTGGAAATGTTTATATTGTGATTAGTGGGTCTACTGATGGCAGTGTTGCTTTTTGGGACCTAACTGACAGTGTTGAAGCTTTTATGCAGCGGGTTTCAGTTTGTAATGTTGAAAAGCTTTTTGATTGTCAAAAACGGCCACGCACAGGGAGAGGAAGTCAGGGTGGTAGACAGTGGAGATCCTTGAGCAGAGACTTGTCGAAGAAAAGACAAGACAGCAATCTGGCCACTTTGAAAGCCAAAGAGAAGACCAAAAGCATCAGCTATGCTACACAGGGGACCCCTCGTGTTCCAAGTGATTCTGAAGCCAGCAAGATGGGTTGTTCTAACTCCACACGTATGGCTTCCCTCGAGTTAGAAAGCAAGACTGATAATTCCTCGATGGAAATATGTGAAATACAGCCTCTATGCCTTTTACAAAAGATTCACCAATCTGGTGTCAACTGTCTCCATGTTTCAGAGATAAAGAGTGGGCAAAATACTGACAGTTGTCAAATGTACAGCATAGTCAGTGGGGGTGATGATCAAGCACTTAATCATCTAATGGCTGAATTATCACATAAATCAATAAATTTAAATCATGGGATTTTAAGCCCCGAGATAACTCGCATTGTCTCTGTTCCTGAAAATGGAAAGGACTTCAATTTTCAAAATCCGAGCAAGAAATTTAAGATTAGATTCTTAAATAACGAAAAACTACCCTCTGCCCACAGCTCTTCTGTCAAAGGTAAAGAAGCTGTGTAATTATACTCTATCTATCCCATGTTTTGCTTGCTTCAGTTATAAAGAATAGTGGGGGCATGTAGGTTTTCATTGTTTGATTCAATTCTCATCTTTTCCCCTAAAAAAATTAGCTACTTCATCTAGCGTCTATCTTTGAATGTTGAGTTAAGCGTATCCCCATATAATTGTTTTAGTTTAGAATACAAGAATAGATTTGTCTGGTTGGTTTGCCAAAAGATTGCATCTCGTCTGGTAAATATTAACATACTTGTGATCCTTGAAAACTATATATCCATTTTTGAATCACTTAATCAAATTGAAACTAATATATGAAAATGCATATGAAGATTTCAGTAGTTTTGATCCTTAATGCATCATAATCAGCCTTTATTTTATGAAGGTGTCTGGACAGACGGATCTTGGGTGTTTTCCACTGGACTTGATCAGCGGGTCAGATGCTGGCGTCTTCTGCAGAGTAAACTAATAGAGCATTCATATCTAATAGTTAGTGTTCCGGAGCCAGAAGCGTTATCTGCTAGGGCCTGTGGCAGGTGATTGTTATATATGGTTGGATAGTCAGGTTAGGTTATATATTTTTGTTCGTCTGACTCTTCTGTCTTTTTCAGGAACCAATATCAAATTGCTGTTGCTGGAAGAGGGATGCAAATAATTGATTTTTTTGAATCTTGAAACAAGATTTATGACTGGTGCGTTGAGGGAAGTGATTGTTGTGTTTTTTTTATTCATACATCTAAATAGTTTACGGGGAGTGCAATGTTGCCAGCCTCGTTCAAATGAATCAAATGCTGATGGTAAATTCTCCAGTGGTGGCAGAATGGTTGCTCCATCTACCTGAAAAGTGAATTATATTCGTACCAAGTGTGGCTATTGATTTTTGTGTGCTCACACTTAGGACATCTCCCAGCTCCCAGCTAAGAGTGCAGTCTGTCAGGTTAAATTTTCTGCTTTTTGCCAAGGGACCATTATCAGTAATATATTGGACTTATGCCCCTCTCATAACACGGCCTCCTCCTCCGTCTTTGAGCTTAGGTTCGGCAAATGCTTCTGTATCGAGTCCCAAGGATAGAAGTTGTCACCTGGATACAAGGGGGAGAACTAGGCAAGGATTACGCATACTGACCAACAATGACTTGAGTTGCACGTATGGTTTTCTCATTGCACTAGACATGGAACTTGGGTTTTCAAGGTGATGAATCGGTCTCTCACTGACTTTGAACATCATTCTTGCCCAGGAAATTAGTAATAGCAAGGCGATTGCTTCTGCCCCTTCATCCTACCCTAGTGTCCAGTGGAACAGAACTTGCATCGTTTAATGGATTGCTAGTAATTTTCCCCACGAGCTCTCGTTAAGCTTCTGGAAAAAGACGGTTTTCCAGCTATTTTTTGAACATAATTTAGGTAACTTAGCAGTCAGTTTTGTAATTGCACTGGTGAGGCTTGGGGAACTAAGGAACTTTTCATGGAGGAAAAATGGTGCCGCTGGTTCTCATTCCGAACACTTATCGCCATAATTTAACTATCTATTTAGATGGATGTCCCTGTGTAATGTGCCTTATAAATGCATTTTGGATGTCTCTTTGCCAAAGTTACCTTGGTTCTTGGCAGGAATATCATTTTGAAAACATCATCATTGCGCTTGAGCTAGTGCACTTAACGGAGGATGAACGCAATTAAATCTAGTGAAATAGACTAAAAAAGTATATGATCGAATCTCTTCGTCTCTTATTCATAATTGTTTGAGTAGCCAAAAGTTCCCCATGCTTGAGAAATATGATTATAGCCTGCGTATCATCGTTCACGTTATTGTGGAATGGTGATAAAAGGGAAACATTCTGTCCCCCTAGGGGAGACGGAAATCTCGTATCTCCGTATTTTATTTTTCTTTTAAACGATTTGCATCAGGAAATTTTCATTTGATTCATGATGCTGTGCACGAAAATCTGCTAAAACTTACTTATTATGTTTGTTTACAATATATCCTTATTTTGAGAAAAACTTCGGCTCAGCAATTGGAAGTTATCTTAAACTATCCACGGGCATTGTGTTCCGCGTCAGTCAGAAGTTAAAGAAAACAGAAGATCACCGTGTTTTCTTTTCCAGGAATGTTAATCTGGAGAATTGATACCTCATCACTCAAAGCGGATCTCCTGGACCACTCCCTTGTCTGGAAGAAATGAAAAATGAAACTTCAGAAGCACCCTTCCAAAGTTGGAGAACTAGCTTGTTAGATGAAAAAGACAAATGGTGGGGAGAGTCATTTTAATTTCCAGATGAAATACTCCAAGAAAGTTCTTTTTCGAATTTCCAATGAAATTGGAAAAAGGTAAGAAGCAAAGAACCAATTTTGTAGAGCACATAAGAAAACTACTCATGATCACTTACTATGCAACTGAAATAAAGGAAATAACCAAGAGCATGCTCATAGGGGATTTTCTTGGCACCCTTTCTTATATCAGGTCGGCATTTCCTGCATGGCAACATTTTTTGTTATAATATTTGGTCACTAATGCCGTCTTGGTTAAAGGATTGCCTAGAGCCTTGGCATTTGGAAACACATTATGGAATCGATCATTCTATTATTACCAGTATTTTTCAGTAATCACACTTTCACAGGATCTCTCAAAGCGGAAAAATATCATTAAGACACCTATAAAGTGATTGGTCAAGAATTGGAGTATTAAAGTAAGTTTAGATTATGATATTTAGATTAAATTAAAAATATGTTTTTATTTAGTATCTTCAAAAAGAAATTATGTTCTTTTATTTTTGTTGTGATGTATAAAGAGATGCATCATGATTTTAATTTAACGTAGACGAATTAAATATACTTCTTTTAATCTTTACTCCATGTCTAGCCATACATCCCATGTGGATATCGCACGCGAAGATTCGAATTAAAGACTAGTGTTTAAAAAGGGTAAATGTTGAGGGTTGCATCTCTCATCCAAGGATTGAAAACGAAGTACTCGAATCATATTTTGCCACAGGTTTTTTTTTAATTATTGTTTACCAAATCCTTTATCATGTCATTTTAGACATAGAATATAACATACTACATATTAATAATTGTTTTTAACAATAATATATCTACCATTATCACGGATTAAAAGAAACTTAAAGCGATTTATTTAACCTTTCCTTAATATCATTTTAAAAAGAAGAGTTAGTCTTCTCACCATATATAGAATTGGTTTTTAAAAATGTTGTGCTGATCACTGTTTCTGACACGATTTCACCCTGCGCATTAAAGGTATTTATGATAAACTGTTGATCATTCTTTCCAGGCATATAAATAACTGAAGTATATTGTTTTCTTAACATCTTTTTTATCCACAGAATGAAGAAGCCAATCTTGTCCGTATGCTTTAGTGCGTTGTGAATTTAATTAGCTTTGCATGTTTTTCAACTACCAAATAAGTTATTAGCAGTAACAAATTTTGCAGTTTCCTTTCTCTAATAAAAATAATTAAATAGCCACAAGTTGTGTCTTGGGTGGTTGATAGCATGTTGCACGTTACCACATTTATGGTTTTCAGATCCATCCACAATATCAGATCTGCATCTTTGCGTTGAAAATTAGTAAGTTGCCACCATTAACATACCTCACACGCGGAAACAAATGGCACTCTCTTTCTCTGTCCACAGATTGTAAAGTTCAATCCTTTAGTTCTTCTTAGATTTTTCTTTTTCTTTTTTCTTCTCCACTTTTATTCTCCCCATCTTTAAGTAAAAGGAGAGAGTTCAATACACAAGTAATTTATAATTAAATGACAATGTATTTATTATAAATCACGTATATTACGGTGGTAAAACTGTTCGTTACATACTTAGAAAAATTCCATATTAATAAATGAAATTAAACACAATTTTTGCACATATTAATCTGCATGTTTGATTGCAATCAAATGGGGGGGAAATCACGATGAGTACGTATTGTTTATTAAAAGAGCAATACCCCATTGACGTTCCTTTTATTCTGTCTTCTTTTGGTGGTTTTGGAGTGGAGAGTAGAGAGGCACATGGTCCTGCTCTTTACCCATGAAAGAAAGGAATATAAAATGAAGATTAAAATTAATGATTGTGATTGTTCAAAAACGTGACGTTGGTTTTGTTGTGTTTGATACAGATTAACGGTGACACACTGAAATGGTGGTACTTATGGAGATGATAATATCTTAGACTTAAATGTGAGAAGTGATGAACCACACTTATTTTTTATGTATTGTGGAGTTCATTCTTGTTGGTTTGGTCACCAAATCAACCACATAGGATTATGGTTTTTCCACTTCCATAAATATGTCCATTAATTAATAGTTTCTCTCATCACCCACTGTAAACAATAACTAACAGTTTAGTCAACATTTCAAATTGATTAAGTTAATTAAGATGGTTTTAAAGCTTTGTCATTTTTTCTTCTTCTTGAAAAAGTGATGAAATACCAAAAAAAGGTTATATATGCTTTCTCACCCAACTTTCATCTATATATGTGTGGGTTTATGTTTTAGATATTTATTTTGGGTTTCCTACTATGAAAATTTATAACAGTAAAATTTTATTATTTTCATAAACTTGAAACTGAAAAAATAATATGTTTCTCTTTTATTTACATCATAAAAGACATAACATTTTCCACCAAACAAGGTTTCCGGGAAATTAATTTTAGTTATGATTTCTATTAAATGGAGGTGGAAAACTAACTTTTTTAATTTAAAATAAATATTTTCCTAAAAAAATCTTATGTTTTTTTTATTGAATCATTTAATGTGGTAAATTAAATATTTCAGTAAAAAATAATTCGATGTTGCTAAAAAGTTATATAAATATGTCGAGTACTCCAACCACATATTATATGAATTTATATTTTAAATACTTGTTTTCAAATAATTTTTAAAATTAAATATATATATATATATATATATATATATATATATATATATATATATATATATATTATATATATTTATATATACAGACAAATATAAAAAAAAATTCACCAATATTTTTTCAGTGATTTCCAATGAAAAAATGAAAAATATAATTGAGCACATTTTTTAGTGGGAGAAAATAACACATAATCACACACATGAAAAAAAATCTTAATGACAAATAAGAATTCAAATATCATTTATTGTATTATTAAATTATTTCATTATGAAAAATATCATACTGTCACTAATTAAAGAAAATACATTCCAAATACAAAGTGATCTTCCATATTAAAATCTAAATATTATTTTCAATAAATATAAATAAAAATTACATAAAAATATATATTTATTATACAAACATGAAAGTATTAAATAAATTTAAGTCCATATGAAAAAGAGAATAATTTTGTCTACAGTTAGATGCAAAAGTAACATTTTATTAAGAGTATATTAAATTTTACCAATGATGATGGATCTACCTGTATCCTACTGTGCTACCGACACTGACACGTTTTCGGTAAAGGTTGGTGAGTGACCGGCAGTAGCCGGTTATAGACGCGCTCTCGCTCTAGCAAATCGCAATCTCACCGACCCCTTTGATTAGGGTGTCAAATCTAACACCTCACCGCCTGTTCCGGTGTCCAGTCATATGAGTAAGGCATTGATCCCTATAAATAGCGAGACAACGTTCTTTCTTTTGCCCTCATAACAATAAACCAGTCACAGACTCTGCTTTACTTCACTCAGTGATTTTCTTTGTTCAAAACCCATTCTTTCGTTCTTTGGAGGTTCGTTCATCTTCTCTTCACTTCTCGTATGTTACCATCCATAATTTATATGCATTCCATTTCCGCAACTGTTAGTAGTGTTTTATTCCCAATGTCTTGTCCTTAACTACACCCTTCCGATTATGGATCTGAATTTTATTTATATTTTTTTTCCTATTCTTCAATGCTTTTCACTGTTGTCGTTTGATTATGTGAAATTGTATGCTATTTCTGTTGAGTTTTCGTCTTTTCTTGTATAGATCTGACGCTTTCTTGAGAATAATTGGGTCTAGTTTTTGTGCCGCATGTGATACTGTTCATTTAGTTTTTTTCTTCATTTAAAGTGACTTCGATGAGGGTTAATTTTTCTTCTTTCAGAAATCCAAGATTCGTTCCAACTTGGTGCCCGCGAATCTTTGTTTGTACTTTCTTATCGTTTTGTCTGCAGTTGTTTTTTTAGGACCATAAGTTTTTCTAAAAGTAGATCAAGATGAACTATTTTACTCCCAACTTGGCATAAACTTTCGAGAATTTCTATCGATTTGTTGAAGAGATGTATGCTTTAATTTATGTTCTTTGGAATATGATCTCGAATCTCAGCTTATATTATAGCACCAACAGAAATTTTTTTGCTTAAGCATATGTACTTTGTAAACTAAACGTTGTGTTTTCTGCAGTTTGATAAATGGCAACAGAAACCTTTCTATTCACATCTGAGTCTGTGAACGAGGGTCACCCCGACAAGCTGTGCGACCAGATCTCTGATGCAGTGCTCGACGCGTGCCTTGCACAAGACCCTGACAGCAAGGTTGCCTGTGAAACATGCACCAAGACAAACA
>Ga0209700_100831_pt1 | contig 62038 bp, 34 predicted proteins | sample SiratroredBW_FD_187528 | JGI IMG/M metagenome (GOLD analysis project Ga0209700, IMG submission 187528) | Root nodule microbial communities of legume samples collected from California, USA - Siratro red BW (SPAdes) (version 2) | ecosystem: Host-associated > Plants > Roots > Nodule | place: USA...
ACAAATTGATTCAAGTATTACTAAAGTAATTTGTTTTGTTAGTTTATAAATAAACAATTAATTGACACTTTTACTTGTAAATTAGATGTTGAATAGGATTGAAATAGCATGTTGAAAAATTTATTACTTTGATAAGAAAGGATTTTAAAACATGCATATTACTTAACTTTGTTTTTTTAGTAAAATAACATCATAAATTTGAATTAAAACTAAAAAAAAAATTACAGTTATAAAATACCTTAGAAATTATTATTATGCTCTAATTATGCGTTGATTTATATTATTTACCTTTGTTTTTTTTTTCTAGTAAATTAATATCATAAATTTGAATTAAAACTAAAAAAAAATTACAGTTAAAAAATTTACCTTAGCAATTATTATTATGTTCTAATTATGCGTTGATTTATATCTTATGAATGATATTGTGTTTTTAAGTAATTTTTTTTTATAATTGTGATTTTATAATTAAGATAATTTTATTGTTATCAAATGAAATAATTATTAAATAATATTATATTTATTTTGTAAGAGCGATCAACATTAGTGTGAAGAATATTTATATTTATATTCCTAAACTATTAATGATTTAATATTAAAATAATATATGTAATTACATATATTGGAATATTTAAATTGAATGATATTTATCTTTAATAAAGTTTAATATTAAAATTTTACGTCTAAAATATTTTTTTTAAATTTAATTGTTTTATTCAAATAAAAAAATAAAATATTTCAATTATTTTATCAAAAAAATATTTAAAAAGTAAAAAGAAATCAATTTTAAAAAATTAAATATTATATTTGATTTCCTAGACTTTTTAAAATCCCTAGTTTAAACTCAAAATCAACATAGTTTTTTTTATATACAAAAAAAATTATTATTTTTTACTTCAATTTCAATAAATATAAGATAAATAATTATTTTAATACAATAAATCTTGACATATATCTATCTTTGTATGATAAGAAAAGAAATTACAGTTTTTAGTAAAAAAATTTAATTTCATTAATTTTGTTTAAACTTTATTAATGATTATAGTAATTGAATGCATGTCTTATCTTTATTAATTATTACCTGCATTTGCAATTAAATTTTATTTTCTTTAAATTAATGTTAATATGTTTTTGCTTTGTAAATTAATACTACTATTAAAGTTTAATTATATATTAATGTTATTTTTTTTTAATAAACATACGTGACAATTGCTCCATAATAATAATCTGTTTAATTACCTTAACTATTAATGGAATTTAAACAAAATTAAATATAAAAATATGAAGAAAATATTGATTAACGATACAATCTTAGTTCAATTAAAATACTGTTTAAATACTTTTCCCATTACCATAAATAATACTAGTAAATATTGTAAGCGTGCTGATATTGAAAGCGCCATATTCATAATGTTTTTATTTTGACGTTGAACCAAGGTAAGCGTAAATTTATAATTTATATTTAAGTTAAAATTATTTTAAACAATTTCTTTATCGGAAACATGAATATCTAAACTTTAGTTATAACTTTGTAATGTCATATTTTAACTTAACTCTATGAAATTTATTTAAAATTTAATTCAAATATAAATATTTTATACAATATAAAAATCAAAACTTACTTCTTCCAACTATGCTAAAAATATATTTAAACTTTGTGTTTATTAGGATTTAATTTTTAATATAGAAGATAATGGCACTTTGGTTATTGTTGTGAGTTCAATTTGCCACAAGAAATAAACTCCTATATAAACCCTCTCGCATTCATTCATGCATACACACTCCAATTCCAATCTCAACACATTCCCCCCAAAATGACACGCCATTTCCTCCTCCTTTTTCTGTTATTATTCTTTGCATCCACACTCTCTCCTCTCGTCCCAACCGTCACCGCCGGTTACGCTTCCGGTGATACTTCCGGTGACACGGACTTCATTCGCCAAAGCTGCAACGCAACTTTGTACCCTGACCTATGCTTCTCCTCGCTCTCTCGCTACGCCGCCGCGGTGCAACGCAGCCCTGGCGGCCTCGCGCGCGTGGCCGTGGCCGTGGCGCTTGCGAAGGTGCACGGAGTGGCGGCCTACCTCTCGCACCAGACCGCCGTGACGGTCGATGAAGATTCCGGCGACGGTGCCGGCGCCGCCGTGCACGACTGCTTCTCGAACCTGGAGGACGCGGTGGACGAGATCCGCGGCTCGCTGAAGCAGATGCGGCGGCTGAGACAGGACGAGGACTCCGGTTCGGTCCGGTTCGGGTTGAGCAACGTGCTGACGTGGATGAGCGCGGCGCTGACGAACGAGGAAACGTGCACGGACGGGTTCGAGGGCGTAGAGGAAGGTCCCGTGAAGACGAACGTATGCGATCGCGTGAGCAGGGTGAAGAAGTTCACAAGCAATGCTTTGGCGCTGGTGAACGGTTTCGCTAATAAGTTATAAAATTATAATCTGCCACCAATTCAAACGAACACTGTCACTGTCGTTTTGGTTGCTTACTTTGCCTTTTGGTTTTGTGTGTGAATGCTTCGTAGATTTCATCTCTCTCACTGATTAAGTATTTAATATAGTAATCTAGTTTTATATTTTTTTTTCCTTTTAAATCTTCTCTTTCATTGCTATTTTTTATCACTTATAACTTTTTTTTTCTCCCTCTTTAACTATAATTATAGTGAAAGTTTTACATAGAAATAGCATTTTCCTTTTCCTTTTTTATTTAATTATGGATTTTGTTCTCCTTTTCTGTCTTGATTTGGTTCTAAAATGGTTTTGCATAGTCCAAATAAGATCAAGAAAAATAAGTAGAGGAATTTTGATATAACTTCAAAATTTGAGTTAGGAAGAGACAAGAGTGTAGGATTTTTACAGGTATAGTTGTTGAAACTTTGAACATTATTATACCTATTGGATATATGTAAAAGACTTCAATAATTAAGTTTGAAAACACTTGGTTCTTTTAATAACTATTATAATAATGTCATTTTACATCATATCACATCTATTATTAATATTACACCATTTTAAAAAGTGTGCTGTCTAAAGGAATGTAGATCTCAGGAAGGATATTATATCTTTCAATGAAAAGCTCTTAGTAAAATGGAGTGGGGCAATTTCTAACTGAATCTGCTTTATCGACAAACCTTCGTTCGAGGTATGGAGATTAGAGGTATTTAACAGGAGTGAGAGAAAATAAAAGAAGTTTTGTAGGACGAGGGATAGAAGGAAGGTATTTGGTGAAGAAAGAGATGATTGTTGGTGAGAAAAATAATATTTTAATGTTTAAAATCCAGATTAAATTTAGATACTTCATAATTCAAAAAATTACAAACAAGCATATCGTAGTATAGATAATAAATTTTATTTTTTACAAAAATATTATATATATATATATATATATATATATATATATATAATATGTGAAAATAATGTAAATATAAAATAAAATTAATTACTTTGTCAACATTTTATCAAATTTAAATTTAAAAAAAATTAAAAAAATTATTAGTTATATCTCCTTTGCGAAACATATCAATAATAACTTTCTTATTATCTCTTCTAAATAAAGGTTTGTTACACTACTTATAATATAATTTTTTTCACTTTTTTTGGAGTGAATATTTTGTATAAAGAGCGACAACATTACTATAGAGAGGACTATAAACTTTAATCCCGAAAATAATACAATAATGTAAAATTAATATAAATTTATAAAAGATGATACACAAACGAATGGGATAAAAGTGACACTAAGGAGATGTGAAAGCTAAAATTAACTGTAACTTGTGATTACGATTGTTTTCTGACAGGCAAGGAGTGTTAGAATATTATTATTATGGAAACAAATCAAATCAATAGAATATCAGAGATAATCAAGAGAATATCAGAGAGATAATCAAGGAAGTATCAAAGAAACAAATCAGAATTAAGGGAGTATCAGAGAATATCAGTAGAATATCAGATAATATCAAGTGTATTTATTTAGAATAATTTCCATATTTAGTTTCCTAAAATTTTATATTAAGTGAGCTATTGTAAGCAAAGAGATACACATTCAATTAAAACAAAACTTTCTTCCATGTTATCATATTCTTTGTTCTTTTTTGTTCATAGTTATCATGTCCTTGTCCAACATTTCTTAACCCTCGATACCATCGTAAGAAGGAGATATGAAAGAAACCACTTACAGAAAAGGAAATGAGAAGAAAATGCACATAAACGAAGGATAAATGAAATGAAAACTAGCACCATGGATGACACCACACTAGAATAGACAAAGACGAAGACCATGTGCAAAGATGAATGAGTTGAAGACACAAACCATTTATTTGTTTGTGAAGAAGAAGGAAAGTCATTATTTTATTAGGCTTGAAACAAACAAAACCACTATGACCTAAATCGTTGACCCAAAATAAAACTCAAAACACCAATTTTTTATTTTTCTCAAGACGATCCCATTGATCTCGCATTATTGCCATCATACATAAGCATTGGAATACACATCAGGTTTGAAATCATAGAATTGTACAATTTCACAATCTAGGTCTCGATTTTGACTATTATAACAATGTTTTAGCTATATATATGGTACGAGATAGTTAGTTGAAAACAATATATGATACACTATTTTCAACTTTAGAACAACAAGCACAAATACAAACGGAGTAAGATATGAGTTTAGTCATTAAATATATAACAATGTAATTTTCGGAGGTGGAAAAGTGAGTTATTTACGTGGGAAAAAGCTATGTTGCAAAATCTAATTACTCGTCTAGAAAAAAAAGGTCATAAATAATGTAGAGGATATATGGACTTAGGAGATGAAGAAAAAAAATGACTATTTAGTTATTATGATTATAAATAAATAGTAAAAAATAAATACATGGTTCAAGAAGATGATAAAATGTTTATATCATTATGGATAAGTAGCATTCCACCAAAGGTTAGGATGTTGGTATGTGTTTTAGCCAATAGATATGGAATCCATCTAGTTAGAGCATTCAATATATTCTATCTTGTTTTGGTTTTACCATTCATATTTATAGTTAAGTATTTTTCTTGGGTTTATAATTCTTTTCTTATAATTAAGGTGTACATCCTTGATTTTTGTCTCATTTTATTGATTATTTCCTGAATTTAATGATTATTTGGTCTTAATTATTTGTATTAATATTTATTAGATTACCCTTTAGATTTGTTATTGATTCGAACTTGATTGTGATAAAATTATTCTATATTTAAACGAGACAAATATACTTCAATTAATTTGTTGATATTCTTATCCTTATTATTCCTAATTAGTCTTGAGTAATAAGATTTATTCAAGATAGGTTGGAATTCTACATATAATTATATAACTTCTTAGTCTTGAACGATAAAACTTGTTCAGTGTGAGTTGAAATCTTACCTATCATTATACAACCCCTTAATCATAAGCGTTAAGACTTAACGTAGGGTAAGTAACTTGTTCAGAGTAAAGTCAGAATCTTATCTATTACTACAATATAAAAAGTAACATGGAATAAAATACGAACCAAACATAATTCATTTAAAAGAAAAGTGTTACATCAATATTAGAAGTGATTTGCCCATTCTCTTAATTAACTCAAGAGTTTGGAACTTGACTCATTCACTTGTTTTAAATCTTAATATATGAGAAAAATACTATAATTTAATTTAAATTTTAATATATGAGAAAAGTACTATAATTTAGTAAACAAGATTATTGCACAACCTAGTAATCCAAAAATTAATTACAACCAACACTTTGTATCAATGTTTACTTATAAGAAAAGAGAATGAGTTACCCATGTTATTGTATAGAGTGTGTGGAGGAAAAAAAATTCACGTGTCTTCCAAGATGAAGGGTTTGATGAAGATAAAATAATCTAGGATAAATAGTTGGTTTAATACAACAAATATTGATATGTTTCAATAAAAAATTACATCATTAATACAACAATTTTAATTATAGTAGTTTTGTTTTAATATACAAGCACATGTTTGGGTCTTTAGTAATTATCATGTGTTATTAAAAAAATTAACATTAATATACAATATACCTTAAAGAAACTAGTAAAAATTTCAAATTTACAAAGAAAAAAAATAAAGGATAAAAGACTTCTTTCAAAAAAAATTTTATTAAAAAATTATAAACAAACTCATAAAAAGTTAAACTATTTCTCATTTGAAATTTTAAGACAATAAGTTTATAAAAACAAATTATAAATTATTTATTTTATTCATTTTTATTTAATATAAAATTTAAATTCATATTTAATTTTTTAATCATATATTTTATAATATATTAATATTCTATGTTTTATTATTATATTCAATTATAGTCCGATAGATTTAATGATGATTAAACGCCATATATTCGTATCATGAGAATAATTCATAAGAGTATGTGTTCGATGAGGAAAAAAAAGTTCTTAATTCAGTAATGAACTAATGAACTTTGAACCGTTAATTTCAAAAGTTCAGTAATCTCTTCAGTTGTAACAACAATATTATTTATGGTTTATTTGGAAACATGATCCATACGGACTCTAAAAAAAATAATCATTTTTACTATTTTATTTCATTTTCATTATTTTTCTTTCTTGTAATGTTATTTGGTGGGATTGATAAGTCACTGCTGCAAAGACGGCAAGAGTTGATGACTCCTCAAGAAAACTTTGAGCTCACAATTTTGCATATTAATATTCTAATAATATTTATAATGATAAAAAATTAGACGGAAAATGTTTTAAAATGCTGTTCTTATCATATTATGAATTCTAACATGATGTTATGCTTTATCACTAATGAGTTGGTAAATTACTTAATTCAATAGCTAATATATATTTGAAAAGTGCTTATTGCATCGTTCTTCGTTATATTATATATTTATTTATACCTATAAGAAAAGTTCCTCTGTATCCTTTGAATGTTTGACATACTAAATGCTCAAGAAGTTGTGGAGATTTTTGGCAATTTAGAGATTAATGGATGAAACCAATAGCAAAATTGATGTATATCTCTTTAAACATGTTGATCATGGATATTTGTAACATGGATTAACAAATGTATTCATGCTCTAAATATGATAACGGTGGATGATTAAAAAGGTGAATGAATTTTTTAGACTAGAATTTTTGGATCTTGAGAACTCTTGTGAAGGACCTATAGTGAAATTAGAAGAAGACAGCATTGCAAGAATAAATGACTATCAGACAAGCACTTCCATAACATATCATAATGTAAGTCATGAACTGAATTTTTCATTGAATTTTATGGAGCAATGTTTACAAATGTTATCAAATTTTAGAAGCCATTTTCAGATCCCAAAATCATTTTCTAATTTGGAAATACCTTTTTCCATTGTATAATTCAGAATATGTTTTTTTTTAACTTTTGAATTAACTTATTCCGAGAAATAAAATTAGCTTCAGAATTAGCTTCTTCTAAAATACAAAATTATTTTTCATATTAACTTATTCTAGAATGAAAAACAGCTTCCAATTTCTATTTTAAATTGGACTAATTCAAAAGTCACCAAAGCTAATCCAAAATTATAACTTTCAACCAAAAAGGTTCTATATTTTACAATTCGATTATTTTCTGGATTACAAAATTGGAAATATAAATTCAACCATGTCATCCACACTTACCAAAGTGTATTTAAGTCTTTGTCACAAGGTTTTTAGAAATATAGGATTTTTCGGTATTTAAGTCTTTGTCACAAGGTTTTTAGAAATACAAGATTTTTCGGAGGTGCCGGTAGAAGCTACGGAGGTGGAACATAAAAAAGTTGCCTTAAAAGTCCATTTTAGTACATTCAAATTGAAACGAGGGAAATCAACTATGAAATTCTTCCTTCACCCCATACCTTCTCCAACCCATACCTTCTTCCTGCACCTCGATAAAAAAATTTAATTCCCAAAATACCCATATTAAAATGGCCAAAATGATTTTGAGTATCATCCGGTTATCATTTTATTTTGCAAATACAACCGGATGACACCTCCATCCGGTTCACATTTACAAAATGACAACTGGATGACACCCCATCCGGTTTACAATTTTTTTCAAAATGTGAACCAGATGGGAGTGTCATTCAGTTGTCAAACTCTCAAATTGTAAAAGTCACCATTCGCCGTCAACAGTCCCCCAATCACCAAATTAACTACTCTAATCAACAATACCACTCACAAATTGCTAATAAACATCAATAATTGCTTACCTAAGACTTGTTTGAAGCTTTAATTTAAGATTTGGATGGCGCCAATGACATGGTGGATGACAGATGAGAGTTATAGAGGTGAAGATGATAGAGGGTAATACTGACTTTTTCAATTTTAAGGTAAGGATATATGTGTAATTTCATATTTAGTATGGAGGTACAAGAAGAGGGTATGGGGGTGGAGGAAGAATTTGTCGACATTATGAACCTGAAACAGTGGTGTAGGATTTAGGGACGCACCAACTATGTGCAATGGCGTAACTTGAGCTTCAAGGCTCTTAAAATAATTAGAATATTCTGTGTCGTGATTCCATCAATTTTAAAATTCACTTGATATTAGAAGAAAGTTCCTTTAATATAGTGTTTTTAGCTATTTGTGAGAAAAAGACAAGATGAAAGCACCGATGTAATGTTATCAAGTCAAATAAAATTGTAAAAATGAGAATGAATAAGATGGAGATGGCATTAATAGGTTCATTATAAAGTAAGAAGAATATTGTTATCCAGCTATGCAACTACAAAGATAAAATGGAAGAAAAACAAAATGCAACAATTTACCCTCTTTCTTTTCCACTAAGATTTTATATAGCTAATTATTGTATCACAAAATATCTCATTTGTGAAATGGTCCTATTCACTGTTTATCAAATATTTGGAAAGAGAAGAAATATATATTATTAGAAAATATATATTATTAGAAGTGTTTACAAAGACGGTATTTATAATATAATGTATAATAGAAATGTATAACAGATATAAATTGTATTCATTTACTAACATCCCCAAACTTATGGCGGGATTACACACCTTAAGTTTATGTCTAAATTTAATAAAAGAGGCAGTTGATAAAGATTTAGTAAAAATGTCAACAACTTAAAATCTTTCAGGTAAGTGAACAAGATGAGCTTAATATTGTTGAATCCGATCATGAACAAAGTGTAAGTTAAGTTGAAAATGCTTTGAACAAGAATGTATGATGGGATTTGCAGTTAATAAGACAACACCTAAATTGTCTGAGTAAATAGTTGAAACAACAGAAGGAAGATGAAGTTCATGCAAAAGAGATGAAATCCATATAATTGTAGACAACACATAAGCAATACTCTGATCTTCTGCCTCAGTACTACTGCTGTCAGAAACAACTTTTTGCTTGTGGGAATTCCAGGAAATAATATTGTTGCCAAGATAAACACAGTAACCTGTTGTAGACTTCTTATCATCCAAATCCGATCCTCAGTCAGCATCACTAAAACCTTTTATAGAATAACTTGATGAAGGAGTGAGTTGTAAGCCGTGAGTAATAGAACTAGCCATGTAACAAAGAAGTCATTTGACAACCTTCCTATGTTGTTGAGGTTGATGCATATACTGACAAACTTTGTTAACAGAATATGCAATTTCTAGTCTTGTAATGGTAACATATTGAAGAGATCCTACTATTATCTATAGAGAGTGTGATCCTCAAAGGTTGTTGAACCATCTTGAGTAAGGTGAAGGGAAGACATCATTAGACTAGGTTACGGTTTTTCTTTGTGTATATTAACATGTTGAAGAAACTCTTTGATATATTTGGATTGTGATAGATGAAGTCCACCATTAGACGTTCATGTAGCTTCTATGCCAAAAAAATAATGTAATGAACCAAGATCCTTTAAAGCAAAAAATTTATTTATTCGAACTATTTGAAGTTGAAGGTGCTTGCCAAGATGAGAGATTAGGGTTCTTGAAACCAAAAGCTTTGGGATTTCTATTTGGGGTTTGATTCTTGTAATAAGATCGATTATTACTTTTGTTGAAGGACCCAGCAAAATAGTTCCTTAGATTTACACTCAAACTTTTGCTAATCTTGAACTTTTCGAGACGCTTTTCTTAAGATAGTAGTAAAGCTTCAATTTCCTCCACTATGTACGAATCTACACGAGTTAAGACAACAGTGATGAAGGCTTTACTCTTATGATAACCCATGTAAAAGAACCTCACTATGTTCATCAGTTGAAATAGGAGCTCCTATAGTAATTAATGTGTCCACAATGGTCTTTGTATCAAGAATATAGGCATTGATGATGTGATAGCGTTAGGGTGCGCAGAGTTGAATCTTGAGCTTCTTGATTTTTGCTCTTGACTAGGAGGCATAGTAGGTGTGAAACTTTTTCCAAATTTGTGATGAATAAGACAAGCTTACCATCTTGGTAAGAATAAACACGTGCATGGAGGCTAAAAGCCATGTCACCAAGAGTTGGTCTTGCTGTTCGTAAGGGAGAAACTCGGGATTAACAATGTTGTTTAAGACGTCTTTCAGGAGTTGAAAATCGCGACGGTAAATTACGATCATCCAAGAACTTCATTAGTTATAAATCTTTCACACTGACAAGCACTTGTCACTTCTTGCAGTCAAATCAAAAAAATTGTCATAATCTAATTTGAGAATTTGAGAAAGATAGAGGATTGAAGGTTTGTGAGAGAAAAAAAAAAGAAGTTTTTGAAGAATTTTCGGAAGACGTGATAGTAGAAGAGAAAACAAAAATCAGAACATATGTACAGAAGCTCCGAATACCATATCAGATATTTGGAAAGAGAACAAATGTATATTGTTAAAAGTGTTTATAGAGACAGTATTTGCAATACAATGTATAACAGATATAAAATATCTATTTATTTACTAACACTGTTAAACCTTTATCTTGCCCATACCCGCAAGATCACTTGACACTTGGTCGTTCTCCATAACAGAATTATTCCCTATCACACTCATTTCTTGAATTGCCCATGTGGTATTTTTGTTTTAATACAGAAAACCAGGAGCAGTATTGGATTTTAGATTAAAAAAAAAAACAGATCAGAGTATAATTTCTTCAATCAAGGCTTAGCCTGTTTGAAGGAGTGACAGAAATAGCATATCTACCTGTGATCTTATTGATTGATGGAATACCATGGATGACACTGAGGCGCCATTTCCTGAAGCAGTGTTAGCAACTCGTGAAAGCAAAAATGTTGGATGCTGAGGAATGGCTTGTTTTATGGAAATCACAACCAGCAGACGAAATTATCTGTTAGGAGGAGGTATTGTGGGCATTCGGAGCCCCATTGGAAATAAGCCCTTAAAGGTTTATCAACGTAGGCCCAAAACTATTAAGCAGTAATAGTTCTTAATTGGGGAATCATCCTTCGGATCAGTAATACAATTTGGAAGATAATTTCTCTCAATTGGGGAAGCTTGGTTCTCAATAGTTTTTCTTTTTTTCTTCTTCTGTAGCTTCTGTTATATATTTATTTTCTCTGCAGGTGCCCTTGATACATAAAGTATCACAAACCAATCCATTGTGGAAAGTGAATGAGTCTGGTGTAATTGCAAAGACAACCAAAACATGATACAGCAGTTGCACACCCCACAATGTATAACCTTAGTAGTATGCCTGGCACACAGATTCAACAAGGCATATGATGTGGAAAGCAGTGCACCTGATGGCAAATCAAGACAGAGTCTTACAGGTACAAGCATGCACATGAGATCATACAATTTCAATAGAATGCATGTATTTACATCCCCCATTTACCCACATGAAAAGTAGAAGACAAAACACCATTCTCGTCATTTTCGTACCTACCTTCTCACTCAATCACCAAAACCAACCAAATTAACAAACATTTCTTGTCTACAGGACAAAGAGTAAACCCACAAACAGAGCAACTACTAAGTACAATCTTACACAGGTACAATAGGCAATTGACAAGAACCATTCTTATGCTGACATCCAACTCTCTATCCAACTAGAATTCCATTCTTATGCTGACATCCAAACCAACCTGTGAAACCTCTCATACTTAATCTGCACATCAATCCAATCTGTGCTTAAATAACCCGCTTTAAAAGTATTTTCAATCAGTAGAGCCACAGTTTTAAATGCAGATCCAATTCCAATTATGATTAGTAAAATTATATGATTAGTAAAACTGCAGACAAATTCAGTTAAAACAGCCACAACCATGGTAGTGTGACACCCGGCACATAAAAGATGGGAACCAGTGCAAGCGATATGAAATGAAGCCAAAATACCATACTCATCAGCAGAGATTGTCTCGCAAATAACAATCAAAAACATGAAATCAAAATTTTCATTAGAAAGATCGAAAGCATATTAATGAAGTAGGTGACCAAAATTTACAAAAAATGACTCATTCATTCACTCCAGTACTTCTCATCACCCTCTTTCTCCTCTTCCTCGTCACTCTCCGGTCCACTCATCTTGAAAGCAATCACATCCTCCGCCACGGCGCTCCGAAACAACGCCACATCCACGGCGCCACTCACCATGTGATACCCACGTGACCTCAAATCCTTCGCCCCATCAAAGGCCGTGGCGAACCCCGCAAGGTAAGCCCCTCTCTCAACGTCGTCGTTTCGGCTCTCCAACACCTTTCTCTCGGCCTCCCTCAAGGCCTCCCTCACCCTCTTGTTCCCCGGGTCCCACAAGTACCCCAAACTGGCGCTCAGATCCAACGGCCCCATTTGCACGCAGTCCAAGCCGTCAACGGCGGCGATCTCGCCGGCGTTGGCCACTCCCTCCTCGGACTCCACCTGGCACATGATCAGAAGCTCGTCCAGGTAATTACCCATGTACCCATCGTCGAAGCCGTATTTGGAGGCCCGGACGATGGGGTGGGCGGCGCCGCGGAGTCCGTCGGGGGGGTAGCGGCAAAAGGAGACGGCTTGGTGGGCCAAGTGGGCGGAGTCGATCATGGGGAACATTATGCCCTGTGGGCCGAGGTCCAGGGCTTTCTTCGCCCACGCGGCGGTGGATTCCGGGAGGCGGAGGATGGCGGCGGTGTTGGCGGCGGCGAGCGCGTGGAGGCAAGGGAGCGCGTCGCTGATGCCGCCGGGGCCGTGCTCCATGTCGATGACGACGAAGTCGTAGCCGGCGAGGGCGGCGATCTCGGCCAGGGTGGGGGAGAAGGAGAGGAGGAAGAGACCGTAAAGGGTGTCGCCGTTGCGTAGGCGGGACTTGAGGTTGAGGGGGGAGACGTCGGCGGCGGCGGAGGAGAGGATAGATTTGGGAATGGGGAGTTGAGTGTGGAGTTTTGAGGTGGAAAGAGTGAAGGGTTGGAATTTGAAATTGGAAGGAGTGAGAGAATGGGGTTTTGGTTTTGGAAGAAGGGAAGAGAGTGGGGCAATGGTGGCGGCGGCGACGGCGGTGGTGGTGGTTATGCTCCCCATTTTTTGTGTTCCTTCTGGAGTCCCCTCTGGTGATGGTATCTTAATCTCAGTGTCGAGTTCTGATTTCTCATATTTGTTTCTTTTTTTGTTTGTTTCCTTAAAAGAATAATAGGGTGGAAAGAGTCATAAACTTTACTAACAAATTTTAGTTAAAATAAGAATATACAAGCAATTTTATTTATTGATATTTATATTAATCAGAATTATATATAACTTTCAATATTTACTAATACAAAAATAGAGAAATGATTGTGTAAATTTTAAAAAGAATAAATTAAAACGTGATCCTCTAGAATTGAATAGATTATTTAAAAATAAAGTTGAAATAAGAAACATATTCTCGCAAAGACATTTCATCTTGAAAAGAATTTGAAGAAATAGAGATTACTACAACTCATTAGACATTGAAGATAAAAAAATCTAAATTTGATGCTGGAAAATGGTAGTTAAAATAATATTTTAATAGTAAAATGTAGAATCGTATTTATATGTGTGTGGATTATGATTTATTTTAGATTTTTTCATCAAATAGATTTCGTTCACGTAAAATCTAATTTAATTAATATTAATATAATTAAAATTAACGTTACTTCACTCGTAACATGATCTTCTCAAAATTTATATAATTAAATTCTTGTGATTTTTTTTACTTTTAACATTTTAACTAGAAAAGTATTGCATGTTTCTATGTGAAAATAAAAGGGTAGAAAAGTAAAAATATGATTTGATATCATTGATTTAGAGAAACTTTAATGGACTGTTAAATCTTAATCAATTTATTGATTAGATTAATAATTAATTTGATTTTGAAAATAACTTAAGACGCTTTATTTTTTGTAACCTTAAAAGAAGAACTTGCACGAGAAAATTAAGATTCATTTGATAATTTTTGTTTTCTTTCTTTTAAACTTTTTAATAATGAATGTTAACATTTGATATTTATTATTGCTTCCATTCAAATTATCAAAACTTTTGTCTGTAGCCAAATTATTATTTATCTACATAAAAAAATATTAACTATTAATGAAACCTTATTTATAGTAATAATATACCAAAATTTACCAGGTTAAATAGTCCGTATATACACTTTTCACTCTTTTTCTCAGACATTACAAGCGCAAAAATAGTATAATGTATAAATAAAAATATTACTTTAATATAGATATTGTTAATATGAATGGTTTAAAATTGAAAAATTATTAATTGATATTAAAAAATATTTACAAACCATAAATATTTTTCATTACAAATCTTTTTCCCCTTTTACGATCACATATATTTATACTTACATTTAAAATATTTTTAAACTAATACATTTTTCTTAAAAATTAATTAATTTAATTAGTAACAATAAATTTATTAATGTTTATATTGTTATTCAAAATTATCTCTAATATTTTGGAAATTAATCATCACTTATTTTATTTAATTGTTTCTCATTTACTTAATTAATATTTGATTAAAAAATAATAACGATGTAATTTGTTAGTACTCCTATTCTTCCATCTGAATAAAGAGAAACAATTTATTTATTTTCTCAAAGTATAATGTTTATTATTAATTAATTAATTAAAAATATTTTAAGAAGAAATCATTAATGTAACACACCATAGAAAATTGTCTAATAAAAAAAATTTGAAAAGGGGATAAAAAAGACATACTCAAAGGCAGTGAAAAAATTACCCTACTCCTGCTGGTAACATCTACCTCATAAACATTTACTTACATCACAAAATTGATGATAAGAAAAAAATGAATGATAAATGGCCTAAAAAGGTGATTAGCATGTGCCTAACCTTGCATTGGTCGTTTCCCTCGATGGTCTACTTCTGCAGTAGCAGTGGAGCTTGGTGTTGTTGATGATGATGTTGCAGAAGCAGTATTATTATTAGTAGCGTAGTTGCTTGAATCACAAGTGTGAGAATTGGAGTCATCATCAACCCCAGAAGAAAACATTGCAGAGGGTCTGCGGGGAACTCTTCTGAATCTGGAACCGGGCATTCCTGGTCTTGTTGGTTCTTCCATGTGGTCTGGTTTTTTTGACAGCATGACGACCACACGTCCCATGGTTGGACGGTGGTTTGGATCACCTTGAGTGCACAAGAGACCCAGTTTAATGCACATTTCTACTTGTTCAGTTATCACTGAAGACCCCAATGCAGGGTCCACCATTTCCATGGCCCTTCCTTTCTTGTATAGCTTGTATGCCTGTAAGATCAAAGGATCAACAAACCCTCTTCTTAATTAGTAGATCACTGCAACTAAAATAAAGTACACAACTTTGGAATCAGTTTATGCAAAGATGATTTTAAAGTTTTCTGTTTATAATGAATGTGAACATAACACAAATATTTGAACATGACATATCTTGGGTTCTAGGAGGAGAAGGGATGATTTGCATCTTATTTATTACTAGAAATTATTACGGCTATAAAAACTGGTTTAATAGGTTGGGTTAGGGATGATAACAAGGGATGCGTTTGATTATCCCATTCCCATTAAAAATGTAAAATGTATGAATTTTTTATTCTACCTCTACTAAAAAAAATAGATTTAAATTTTTTTTATTTTAAATTTTAATTAAATAATTTTTATATAAAATAAAAATCATAATAAATAAAACATGATATTATTAAATATTTAATATAAAATTGACACATACTTTTATAATATATTTTGTATTTTTAATCTACAATTATATTTTGAATTGAGTAATCATTTTCTAAATTAGTAATTGTACTACACAACTTTGAATTATATTTACATAATATGAACACGTTGAATCATGTAATTCAAAATATATTTTGAATATATACTGACAAAAACAGGTTGGTCATTTTTTTTTAATATTACAGAGATAAAATAAAAAAAAATAGAGGTGGAGGGATAAATAGCTTTTGGGCCAGTTTTGTCTTTAACTTGCAAAACAAAATATAAAACAACATAGGAAAAGAACAAGTTAATTAATTGTAGTAATTCATATGAAAATTAGACTAGTTTGACATGACTTGTTTCATATTTTAATTTGTTGGATCAAGTCAAACTTTTCACGGTTCTGATTATAGTAAAAAACTATTGACAAATACGTATTATGGTATTTTAAGTGTACTACAATCTTCATTGTTTCTATTCGCTTATTTTTCTCTAATTTATAAATTATAGCCAAGTTGTAAATACAATTAATTTTAAGATCTTACAAAGTAACGGAGTAGTTTTAAAGATCTTAGTACAGTAATTTTGTTAAGAAGAATATTAGTTTGAAACATTTCATATTATCAGAATATACGTGTAAGAAAAAGTGTTATTAAATTGTATTCAATTTCCCCCTATTTAAAAAAATAAAACTTCTTACCCAGTCGAGGAGATTTTGTGCACTCATGTTGGCATCAAACGATGAATTTCTCTGGCCACTGACCAATTCTAACACCAAAACTCCATAGCTAAATACGTCTGCCTTCACAGATAAATGGCCATGCATTAAATATTCTGGAGCCATATACCCGCTGCATATCACATCATATTACCTAAGTCATTTCTTCATCATCATTCTTATTGTGCCATTATATGGACATGCATTAGTTTTTTCAACTTTTCTTCATTGATTGAGTTTGAATAGTATGATACTAACTTTGGAGTTTAGACTTTTGGGGATGTGATTGGTAGAAGAATTTATCATAAGGATGAAAAGTGAAGCAAACTTACTTGGTTCCAGCCACACGTGTGTTGACATGAGTTTGGTCTTCGGGGAAGAGTCGCGCCAAACCAAAATCTGCTATCTTAGCCACCCATTTTTCATCGAGTAAGATGTTACTGGCCTTTATGTCACGATGAATTATGCAGTTGTGAGAGTCTTCGTGGAGATAAAGCAAACCCCTTCCCACCCCACTGATTATGTCAAATCTACGTTTCCAGTTTAGCTCTTCTTTCTTCCCCGATTCTGCATCAATTCATGTCAAAAAGTTCAGTTCTTTTATACCAAATCTTTAATTTTCAATCAATTTTAGAAGGGATGACATAAAAAATACTTAATGATCAGCATAATTTTTTATTGGGTAAAATATTTTTCGTCTTGGTAAAAGAATGAGTTCCGTCTTGGGGAAGTTGCTTTGATTCTTCTTAGAAGGTGGAGGTGTGCTGCAATCTGTAAACTTTCCAATTAATTACAAGTTGTGTGCTAATTTAATTTATTAGAACGTTACATGTTTGTCAAATAAATTAATAATTTTATGCTTGGGAAGGTCAAGATGATTTAGTGCTGTCTCTTTCCGGTGTCCACAGGCTCACGACAAGAAATAATTTATATGAGAAGGGATGAAAAAGAAGGATGTTTTGGGACCCATAGGTTTAAAAAAAAGAAGCCACACAAAAAAGTCTTTAAACATAACAAGTTTATTGGGACAACATGCTGTAATGTTAACGAAACTATTTTTAAAAAGAGAAATACAAATTTTATTCTTTGTAATTCTTCAGTTTTTCTTTGCTTTCCAAAACCAGCAGAAAACTGTTTTAAGGTAAATTTTTCTTACCAAAAGTTCTTCTGTAAAAGAAAATAGTACATGTAAATGAAGAGGATGATTTGGAGAGAAAAACTCACTGAAGAGAAGTTTGTCAAGGCTTTTGCGAGGGACATACTCATAAACAAGAAGCTTCTCAGAGGCATGGGCGCAGTAACCGATCAGATTCACCACATTTCGGTGCTGCACACGGCCCAACAACTTGGCCTCGTTGATGAACTGAGTCTTCCCTTGATTCGATCTACGCGATAATCTCTTTACTGCAATCTCTCTCCCGTCACTCAATTTCCCCTTCAAAATTACACAAACATTAGAATAAGTCTAACATTTTTCTGCATACCAAGTAAACCAAAAACTAGCTGCAATTCCTCCGTGTTGAACTTTCTCCAAAATTATTCCAATTCCGATCTCTACACCTTTCTGGGGACAGAAAATTAACACAAGTGCTTCCCTAGTAAAATCATTTTGTAGAAGCATTTAGCCTTAGTTTGGAAATCCGTTTTAACCCCTCTAAACATACATTCACAGCAGAAGTATATAACAAAAGGGTTACTTTACTTGTTTTTTACCAGGAAAAAACAATATATTATATATCATTTCGCAAAGAGGCCATATAACCCTTACATCAGCTGAAATTCAGAAATTACATGAGGATATTTCTCAGTTCAATTTTTTTCATCTAACAAAACAAAACCTAATTGAGCAAGTGTATTCATATTTGCTGTACAACAAACCAAATCCCATTTTAGTCATGCTACTTCTTGTTGAACTTAATTTCAGTTTAACCGGACATATTTCTTCCTCTGTAGAAGCATTTAGCCTTAGTTTGGAATTCACAAAAATGCCTTTCAAATTTGTGTGTCTAGACGCTCGTCCATTACTCTGAAACAAGCATACGAAGCTTCTATGTCTTCGTGTGGAAATTGAGGCAAAAAAATATCATATACTTTCATTTTTTTCAAATCAGAACCAAACATGTATTTTAATTCACTTAAATAATACAGATTTATGGCGAAATGAAACTTGGATTCTAATCGAAGAACAACCCAAATACCTAAGTTTTCTCCTTCAGATAATTCAAACAGGAAAAATCAATAAAGATTGACAATTGAATTACCTTAAAGACGGGTCCGAATCCTCCCTCACCAAGCTTGTTAAGAATGCTGAATTTGTTTGTAGCAGCGACCAATGTTTCGTAAGGGAAGACCTTGTTCTCCTGAACAGCTAACTGCTGTATATCGTCTTGGCTATGTTCCTCTAATCATACACAAAAAGAGTACAATTTTATTACGCTTGGAAAACAGATTCAAAAAGTTACTTAAGAAGAAAAAAAAATTGGATTTTTTGTCGCTTTACCTTTGCTGGAGCTGAACTTGAAGGGCTTGATGAGATTTTGAAAGAAAGTTTTGGGTTTGTTCATGGCGCTCTACAAAATGAGCCCATGAAACAAAGATGAAATTTTGGAGCGAAACAGTGAGAGATGCGAATTTGGGAACTGAAAAAGTTGAACAAGTGTTTGGAAATGGAACGAAGCTTTTGTCGTTCCACTGAATGAACCAAAAACGTTTATCCGTACAGAAAACTGGAAATGATAGTTGATAGTGGAGGCGTGTTGCTTTTGCTCGCGTTGACCCACTGTTGACTTTCGACAATTTCTTTTGTTTACAAATTTTTTATTATTATTTTGAAAATTATCTGTGTTCCTGCTGCACACGTAATGTCTTCCATGGAAAAAGAACTTGGTTAATGATATATGAAAGCACCTTGCAAAGAAAAGTATGGTAGAAATGTACATACAAAGTAATCAAAGTTTTGTTTACAAATGTACAGTTCTCAACATGGAGAAAATATAGATTTTATATTAATTAGAAATTAATTAATGTGCATATACAGAAAGACACCGGAGAAAGAATAAAAATCAATACATAACTCGAACCACCACAGAAATTATGGTACAAATTCAATGATTTTCAAATATACAGTAAAAAATAAAGATAAAAAATTAGAAGCTTAATGCTTATTCCAGAAAAATTCAGCTCTGGCTTCAACCCTTTCTCTGAACTCATTGTGTGAACAAAGCAATAAGTCCATGGCAGTCCTCATTCTAACCACTTTCTCATTAATCTAGACAAAAGAGTTTATATAGTTATAAATAATAATTTAAAATGAAAAATAGCACAGTATAAACAAAAATAAAAATAAATAAATACCCACCAGACCAGGAAGATTGGATTGAAAAAAATGTTCCATCTTCATCCATTCAAGAACCCAAACAGCAGAGTTGACATCACTGTATTTTGGAATTTGATGAAATTTCAATATATAGCAGTGGGAAATATGATATGCATAGTATAATTTAATTTACTCACCTTTGTTCACAGTTTGATATTCCCTTTGTGTCCACAATCTCCCACCACCTGATTTTGTGTATGCTACTCAGATATTCATGTGGAAAGTACTCTGAAGATGTCATTCGTGCCAAGACTGAACACTGCACCGATGAAGTGGGTGGCGTTTAAAACCCAAAATCATTCATGCACTTGATATATTATTGTGGAATAGATAAATTCTTCTACAAGTTCTCTCAGAAAAAGTAAATGAACTTGTGAAGCATTTTTCATTTTGTGGATTTCATTCCTGCATTAGTACTAGGATGCACATGAATTTCATCTCAGAAGAGAAAGTATTAGGTGTCTTGCTAGCAATTTGTGTAAGTACCATTGTCCTTATGAAATCGTGCCTTTGTCTCACTTGTCCCACATGTAAGCATGAATCTAGGTGATGTACAATTCGCTCCTCCAATGAAACAACCACCAAATACCAATGTCCAGCATCCTTAATTGGTAAGTATATCTGCAAATTGTGTAAGATAGAACATGAGCAACGTTTCTATAGATATATAAAATAAAATGCAACTTCAATGGTATTATCATTTTACATATTTGAGACAAGAGAAGGGTGGCATCAAATGTATAGCATAAGTCTTTGTGAGTTGGTTAACTGGTTGTCCTTGAAGAACATCATCCTATAACAGAAACAGATGTCAGACTAACTCATTTTGCTTCTGATTAGATCAGATCAAACCAGTAAGAACTAAAAATGCACATACCGCAAATGAGGATGGCAACGACCAAACAGTTTGGTCAGTTATTGGATGAAGTTGCATCAAGGTAGTTTTCAAGGCCATAATATTAATAATCTGTTGTCAAGAACATAAAACACAATTTAATTAACCATTATGCGAACTTAGCACATCACATTTGGCATAGGACCACTGTTTAACCTTATCTTCAATCTCCCTGTCTGGACAAAGGCACTGAATGTCTCTTGTGGTAGCAATCTTGTTTCCAATCCTCAGCACAACATCCTCCCTGCCAGAGTGTGCATATGCATGAAGGTTTTCAACAAACATTAATTAATCACTTAATCAAATTAGAAACTCAGCTAAGAATTAAATCTTGTTACCTGAGATGGTTCTCAGGGTTAAACATATATGCACACACTTTAATCTCAGCAGGAGTTAGTTGCATCTCAGGTGAAGGAGGAAACTTAGACCTGATGAACTGATACAACAAAGTAATGATTAGATAAATGTTAATATTAAAATTAATTAACCAATGCAACTCTCATCATATTAGACATTATACCATGGATAATTGCTTTCTATTTAAGGCAGGGTCTTCTTTCGTTGTTACATAATGCCCCCTGTACCCGTCCTTGTATGACAACTTGGTATGTGACTGGAGTTTTGGGATCTTCATTGTTCTGTACATGGCCAATGGAGTTGGAAACTTTTCTACACAAACATCAGTTAACCTTGGTACTGAATGAAAGTTGCTGCCAGGACCCTGTTGTTACATATGAGTGACTAATTAATACAAACCATGTGTGTAATGAATTAAAATGAAAAGCATCTAATTATCAAAGTGGCACAAACCATTAGTACTACTGTTGATTGTTTCACTCTCTTGTAGTTGCTTGTGCAAATCTCTATTTTATTTGAATAATCCTCTGTATTCATCATCTCCATTGAATTGGAATGCAGGTAATCATTGAGAGGCTTAATAATACCCTTGGAGTCATTGGTAAAAAGATTAGCTTTATCATCTTCATTAGAGAAATCATTGGGCTCAATTGAAAGTTTGGCCCTTTTATTGGGAATTTGATCATGAGTACGAATTGGTGTACTCTTCTGGATTCCCTTGCAGGTAACAGACTTGAGATCATTTTGTTGCCAAAATAACCTATCACGTTGCCAAAATTTTCTTGATGTGTGAGTATTGTGGGCCGATTCCAACTTGACCAGGGAATTGAAAATAAAGCGTGATGATTTTTTAAGTTCATCAGAAGGAGTTGCTACATCCTGTAACATCAAAATCAGTATCAATAACATCAGTTTTATTCATAACATCATACATGTAACATAGAGTTCCTAACATTATATGTAAGTCAAATTCTTGTCTACGAAATCAGAAGGACCCATCAATTTTGTTTGCTAAAATCCTGATTTTTGCAAGTATAAGTCATTTAGGCGCCTGGCTTTGTGTTGCCAATTTCAAGACTAATTTATAGTACCAAAATAAAAAGGGCACAATTTATAGCACCATATTTTAGGATTCACTAAGAATATCTCTTCCCTGATACTAATTCCTTCCAAACTTAAATTCACTGAAGTAATTCGAATAGTTTTTACACACAAGACCAGGAATTGAATACTAGTTGGCATGCTTGATGATAAATGAGAGGATTACTTACATTGTCATATTTTTCTAACTTCTTTATTTATATTTATACAATGAACTTTCCTAATTATATTATACAATGAACTCTCCTAAAGTTACATTTTCATATGACTTGTTCATCTGTGCTTTGTTGGTATGTGTACGTGTACCATTCAATTTTGTAATTTTATTTCAAAAGTGTATCCATAACTTTCTAAAACCATTACATTCCTAATGTTAACTGTTATCAAAATGGGCACTTTACGAGTAAAAATAGATAGTTCCGTACCTTAACGGAGTCCATTAAGTCATTCAAGGGAAATAGCTTAGTCTTGTCATTCTCATCAGAAATATCATTGGGGTCATTTGAAGGTTTGACATTTCTGTCGGGAATTTTGTTATGAGTCTGATTTGCTAGACTCGTGTGAATTCCCTTGCACGTTGCAGAGTCCTCATGTCTTTGTGGCTCGAGTAACTTAGCAGGCTGCCCAAGTTTTCCTGACGAGTCTGTATTGAGGACTGATTCCAACTTGGTCAAAGAGGTGCAAATATGGCGTGATGACTTTTCTAGTTCACCATAACGAGCTGCTAGGTCCTGTAACATCAATATCAGTGTCAATACTAGAAGACATGAATCATAACATCCTATATGCAACATAAGTTCCTAAAAATAACAACCACAAGCTATTCTAGAATTTGAAATCATATTGACTACTAAATTCCTAATTGTATCAATTATCAATAATTTAATTCACTGATATTGTCAATTTCAGGAGTAAATGTCACACTCAACAAAAATGGCACAATGAACAAGTACACTACTGATTTCCCCTTTTTTAAGTATTGTTTTTACTCTTACTTTGTTGGTAAACTAAAAATTCAACTTAAGTAGTCATTTTTTTCAAGTATTAGCAATTATGCCATGAAAATTTCAAATGTTAAAAACACTTTCAATCACTTCCTAAACTCTGTCAAAATACACCAACCTAGAGTCTGAAGTGTTGGGTATTCGGCACTTCAAGAATTGCTTAGATAATTTTATTCTTTTAGGAACCACACAAGAGAAAAGGTGATAGTTTGAGAACGAAATTGATATTTTATTCCACAATTTATAGTATCATTTTGTTGGTGCAAATCAAGGATACTCCTAATCAGAAGTTAACACCTTACAAATGCAAAGTTCGCCAATGTGGGTTTTGCTTCTTCCAACAAAATCATTTTTGTAAACATCATTAGAATCAAATTCTTATCAACATGCTTAAGCAACTCAGGTGTGCTTGACTTTGTTGGAGCAACTTATAGTATCATTAACAAATAACTTTATCAATAACTTCATAAAACCATTACATTTCTAAGGCCAATGGTTATCAAAATCTGCAATTTACTGGTAAAAGAAGAAAGATAGATGGATAGCACCACACCTGAGCGTAGTCCTTTGCTGCTTTCATGGTAAAGACTAGGCCATCAATTTTCTCACTGGCCACATTGTGTCCCCTGGATAACCACTGTCAAACTCACAGAACAAATAGTTAGCAAAGCATTTTAACTTTAGAACAGTTCTTTAAACTTCACCAAAACAAAGTCTTAATCATAACCATGAAAGTTACCTTCATTGTGTCCCCATTATTCACCTGAAACTCTGTATCCCCCATTTGTGCCTCTTGATTTGAACTGCTGTGGTACAAAGACAAATTGTTAAAAGGGTCACTGAACTTACTCTATCAGTGAGATTTGTTTCAAATAGGGAAAAAGCTATGAACTTTTACCTACCCACAAAGTTCATCGAGTGGAGAACCACCTAAACCCGCAAAGTTCATCTAGATGAAGGATTTTTGTCCCCTCTACACGCGAAAAAATAGGTTGGTGGCGGTAGTGGAAAAGTTATGTAGTAGAAATATGGCGGGAAAATTTCTCATTTTACAGTCTCGTTATTTTAGTAATACTTCTATATTTAAATATAGGCATCATATTTAATAAATAGAGTTGAGAGTAATTTAGAACTTTTTTATTTTATTTTTGTGAAATCAAAATTATTAAAGAAACTTAATTAATATCCTCAATCACTATACACTAAATAGTTTTTCTTATATTTATTTTTAGATTAATGATTTTCATTATGTGTCAAAAAAAAATTAAATTATAGTGACTGATGATATGAAAGAGAAGAGAAAAAAGTAATATATTTTTCAATAAACTTCTGATCAATAATTTTTTATTTTTTTTATTTCCCAATTTGGTTTTTATAATTATGCCTCTGTATTTTTTTTTCCAGCTTTTCGGTCTTTGTAGTAAACTTTGTTTACATTGAAAACAATTGTCCTCACATAAAAAGAAACCTATATAATCTTAAAATAGATGAGTTATAATAAAAAAATATTGTAATTTTATTTTTTTATGAATTTTATATCTAATTTTAATTAACAAATATCATCTTTATTTAATAAATACTTATATGGGAAAATGTTTAAAAAGTTTTAAGTTTATTATACTTATAACATACTATTAGATAAAAACAAATATTAAAGCACCTATGTAGAATAGTAACATATATTAAATGAAACATTGTTTGAACACTCAACTTTAGAGAATTATAGATCAAAGTATATTATTAGATGATACATGATATATTTAAATAAAATTTAATTTGAGTCAAGTTAAATTTAGGAATGTGAAATGTTATTTAATATTCCATCCATTTCTTTTTTAGTGTTCTTTAATTATTATTTTTTGAAGAAACAAAAATTTGTAATAATTTTTTACTTTAATAAAATATTTGTAAGTTTCTTTTTATTTTACCCTCTTTTTTTTCATTTATGTATAACGTTAAATATATATTATAATATTATATTAATAAGTGACGTCCTTTATAAATTAATAAAATAATTAATATTATGATATTATATTAATTTCAAATATTTTTTTCAATAGATAATAAAATTAATTTATTTAATATTTTTTGAAATATTGTTTATTTTAAACAAGATTTTATCAATTTAAATTTTAAAAAACTCTTTTCAAGAGAAACAATCAATACTGAACTTGTTAAAATTATTATATATATATATATATATATATATATATATATATATATATATATATATATATATATATATTTGATACTTAAATAATTATTTTACTATCTTCTATCCTATATTGTTCTTTGAACATTTACGAAGAAAGAATTAGTTTATAAAAGTTAAAAAGAAATGCTAAATTAAGAATCATTAAAAACAATTTCTAAACAACAAAACATGGAAAACGTAATTATTCAATGTTATATATCAACTCACTGTGCAAAGTCAAAAAGTAATTTATCAACTCAAATAAAAATATTGCAATGGCTTATAAAGGAAATTAATAAATGAAATATTAGGATGATTTTTTTTATTCTCGTCAAATATCAGATAATACCATCTTAAAAATGCCTTTAACATCTCCAAAGAGGTACTTTTTAAAAACTTTATATATATATATATATGTCTGTGTGTGCCTGTATAATCATTCACAAACAAGAAAATTCTAATAATTAGCTAGAAATTCTTTTGTGATTCAGAATTCATTCAAAATTGTTCCTATCTTGTTGTCGCTTTCTTATTCTTCTCGTGAAAAGATATTTACTATTTAAATTTTTTTTTACAATAAATGGGACTTTTTTCAGAACAAAATGTTTCAAAAACAATTCAAATCCCTTCTTGTATTAAATAAATAACAAAAATATATGTGATAAAAAAATAGATTTAAATATAATTTTAATCCTTATGAATACGACTTTGTCTTAGTCACTGCAAAAAATAAATAATAAAATATATATTTATTATATATTAAAAAATCAATAATTTTACAATCATTCAAATCTATATTATCAAAATTAAAATATAAAAGAAAAATCTAAGCAAATATTTTAATAGAAATACTATATTAAAAAGTAAATTATTGAATAAAAATAATATATATGTATATATATTATTTACATTAAATAAAAATATATTACTTAGTTAAATTATTTTTAAAAATCTTATTTTTCTCTAAAGTATAAAGTGTCATTTTAATTATATTAATTATTATTTTTTTTACTTTTAACGTTAAACTAACTATGATAGATAATAAAAACTAAAAATTAAAAAAAATAATCTCTTAGAAAAGTATCAGGAATTTAAAACTCACGTTTTAAAACTAGAAAACAAGTGAAATAATTTTTATAGACTAAAATGCATATTTAAATTAAAATTTATTTATTTTATTGATGATTGTGTACTTAATTGTGTGGTAAGTGTTTATAATGTAGTTTGAAAACTATTTGGAGTAAATATGACATCTTGATACTAGTAAAGTAAAGTTGCAGTTTAAATTTTATAATATTAGTTCTAGCACGTTTTTTAGATTATGTTATTTGAAGATTTTTCTTTATTTAGAATTTTGTCTTATTATTAGCGATTTCACATGAAATACTTTGAACAATACAATTCATAAATTATATTTGTTGCATTATTGGAGAAGAAGACCCCGTTAGAAAAGTTTTAAATTGTTCCATAAAAGAGTCTTTTTAAGAAGTTCCTAATATTAATTTGTAAGTTTCTTTTGTATCACTTAACATAAGAAGTTGACTTATGACTTTTGGAACACTCAATTAAGTGTGATAATTCACTATTGTGTAGTAAGTATTAAAGATCTTGTAATCAAAAATTTGTTTTTACATTTTCACATTACTTGTTTAAAAATATAAAATTTTATATGAAATTAGGTTTCATGTATAATGATTTTGTCTATGTATAATGATTTTGTCTCTTAGAATTATAATGGATGATCAATTTTAAAATAAAATATTAAATAGAGACAACATTTTAAATAATATGGATGAAGTTAGTGATATTATGTAATTTGATTCAATTACATATGAAATAGCTAAAGGAAATTGTAATCATGTTTCCATGAATAATATAAATAATTTAATTGATTATTTTTATTCAAAATGTGAGTAAGTTACATATATTTATGTTGTAACATATTTATTATGTGTTTGACATTCAAGATGATCTTTAAACTTTAATTTTTCATTATCATCTTTATGAGCAAGTTACACATATTTATTATTTTATTGTACTTTGTGAAGTCTGGAATAGCCTATACCATTTTATGGAAAATAAGTTAACTTTATAACGAATGTCAAGAAAAGACCACTCAAACTTCAAGTCAATTAACTTCATGTCACTTACATTTTATAAATTATGTAATGTTTCGAATACAAATTTGATGCTAACATAATCACATCTAATCCTTAATATTTGGAAAAATACTTGCATTTGACCAATATAAAATGATGATCATGATTTAACTTTCTTGTAATAGTGAATAAACAACAACAAGCTACAATTGGTATGAGGCAACCGTTGTGGAGACACAAAAAATTAAAATTATTTATAATGATTTCCACTCAAATAAATTATGTAAAGAATTGGAAAAACATAAGAATGGAAAATTAAATTGTGTTTTAAAAACTTTTGACAAATTTGGCAAATATCATCTAAAAGTGTGTGTTGTTAGATGATAAGTTTGTATTGGTCTAACAAACTGACAAATATTTACAAACTGAGTTTGAAAACTTGTCTTTTTAAAGTTAGTGCAATAATTATAACATACAATATAATGAGGTAAGGAAAAGAAGAAATTACTAAAGATGTTTTTATACCAATTTGTTTGATAGCACAAATTACATCCAATTCTTAAACAATTATTTGAGTTACACACACAAACTAACACTGCAAAATAAAAATAAGTATTCTCTCAGCTCGTAGTCATTCCTAACTAATACGAGTATTCTTTAAGAACAAGTCACTCTTGACTAACATGGATATTTTTTTTAACAACAAGTCACTCTTGGCTAAGACAAGGAATGTCTAGGGTGTGATTAAAAGATCACGAGCTTTGCTTACTTGTATCTTTTGATGTTTACGAGGTTAAACACTCTCTTATTGTTTTTTTTAAAAAAAAAAACATTATTTTTCTTATAGTGTCATTTTAGGGCTTAGGCATTTTTTCACTTATGCAACTACTCTTCTTCTTGATGAAGGACTTTATGTTGGCACATAGAAAAAGAGTCGTTACAAATCATTTTTAGTTGTTGAATGACTTCAGACTCACTTGATCGACTTTCTTGCATCTGATGAACTTCGACGTATAAGATGCCTCAAATGCACTTATCTTCTTTAAGAAACATCACGATGACTTGATGTGCTTGTCTCTTCTTGGAGAGTGCACTTAAACTTGTGAAAAATAGAGAGTCATACAAAGTACATATAATTTTCTAAGTTGACAAAGAAAGCACTTGAGACTTGTTGAAGTAAAGCAGCTTTAGCTAGGTATTAAAAGATCATATAAGTTTTTTCATATCTCCTTGGTCAAATGTAAGACACAACATTTTCCACAACATAGATTAAGCATACGAATATTCATGAAGTACTATGTTAACTTAAGACTATGCATGTATCATATGAGCTTCAATGCTTATTAGACATAAAAGCATGACTATATAATTTTGTACCATATGATAGAAGAAACATTTGCATCTTACATAATCTTTTATTTGAACAAACACTTGCATCTTACCGACAAAGTATGATAATGTTTTATGTTTTATTATTTTTAGCACTTAATTAAAATCATTGATATTTTACTTTTTTCTAATTCATTACATGGATGAAGTAATCAGTGCTTAAAAAAAATAATTTTCTTAAACATACTCAATGTAAATGATGAGATATAGACTTAATATATATAGGAGATTTACATCTTAATGGAAATATTGTTATTTATTGTTTCAATAATAAACACACTAACACAATGGAAATATTGTTATCTATTATTTCAATAATAAACACACTAACACAATGTAATATCTACTTTCACTAGCATATTTCATATCATGAACAGTCATCCAACTATCTATACTATTTATAACTATAATTGTAAATAACTTAAGCATAATAAATAACAAAATATAAATTTAAATACCTAAACAATGTGATATAACTTACCAATAACATACCATCGATCTCTAATGACAATTTTAAATGCTCTATACATTTGTAACCTTAAGTGAATATACACTCACTTTCAAGCAATATCATTAAGAACAACATTTCAACTCTTAATTTTATTTCTGATCTTTAATATAAACACCTCATATTATACATTATTTTCTAGTTATGATATTATTATTATTATTATACTTCTTCAAACTCAGTAGCATATTTTTAAATTTTATTAAACTCTTAATCATGTCAAAATGTTATATATATATATATATATATATATATATATATATATATATATTAATTTTTATTTAATATATATATATATATATATATATATATATATATATATATATATATATATATATATATATATATATATATATATATTAATGGTTAATTAACATATCTATAAAATAGCTTTCCAATTTATCATTCACTTCATTGATTTTTCGTCCATAGTAAAAGTCAATCACATTTTGTCATAGTAAGCTATAAATCCCTTTTATAACCTATATATTTGTTATCTGTTTTACCACTTAAGAACACATATGCATATTCCTATTGATTGTTTGTTATATCTAACATTAGTATAATAATAAAAAAAATTCAAACTTAAATTTTCCTACTTATTAAATATCTACATAAATTTATTACAACATAAGTATATCATTTACACACATTTAACAAATTACATATTTCCTTAGTTGTTGTAAAATTACAATACCCTCGTCAACCGGGTCATACACAATCTGATGTTATTCTTATTACAATTCAAAACATCTATTATTATAATTATAGATTGTACTTTTTCAAATGTAATTTTCTTTTTCAATTGGAAAGTATAATTCATAACAGCACAAAGTTCAAAAAATTATATTTTAATTACCCAGTTAATAGTAAATAAATAATTTTTAAAATATAATTCAAATTTGAAAATAAAATTAATAAAGGATACTAAAAAATAAGTATTAATAATTTGATAAAAGTAAAAAAAAAAATTCTAAACTCTTGCCTTAATATGATCCATAATAGCCTTTATATTTATGTGTACAGTATCCAACACCTACTATACTATTCAGAATCTATTTAAATAAACTTCGTCAGAAAGAAAACAAAGTAAAATAATTTTTATAATAAATTAATTTATAGAACTCTTTTATATAATTTCTCTAAATTCTTATTTTAATTTTATCTACGTTAGTTTTAATTAATAAAAAATTAATTTGTTTTTTTACTTATATTTTCAATTTCAAGATTTATTCTTTGTTTCTTGCTATATCTTGTCAGAAAACAACTATTTTTCTTTTAGACGAGAAATAATTTAGAAAAAGGAACTTCTGTACCAAGGTTTTTCAAGATGTCATGAATCAGGGATGCAAATATTCAACCAACCTTTCCTTTTATGAAAAAAGGGGAACAAAGGTAGGCAGAGAGATTCATTGGAAAACTAGGCACAACAAAGGGCAAATCTTACACCAATGGTATTCTTTCTCTATTTAAAAAATAGAATGAATAAAGTAGTGTTTGGATTAGTTTATTTCTTAAAATATGAACTTTGTTCTCTGCATAAGAACTTGTTTTCAAAAAATCAATATTTTCTCAAAATCAACCTTTCTGAAACATGCTATACAAATATCTCCAAAAAAATGCTATAATAAATAATAACATGATGTTTAAGCTAAAAACCTAACATAACAGTATGAAGAAAATTATGCAGGAGAGTAGAGCTATGCATATTGAAAAGAAAATATATGTTTTTGAGCTATGCTAGAATTTTGACCTTCAAGCTAAGATATCTTAATTATAAACTCATCACGCTTAATTACTTACAAGTCATTCCTAGATCCAGAAATGTGCAAACTTGTCAAAACTAATAAAAATTTGAAAGGCATTTACTTTCATAAGAAAATTCAAATGAAGTACCAGAAAATATATTAACCAAAGAGTCAAGAATTAAGCAATCATAATCATTATGAAAATAACAAACAATTGAGATTTCTTTTTATTCTCTTTCTCTTATATTGATTTTAAACACTTGTTAAGTTATTGCAACACATTTCCTTGAGGATCCAAAGAACGATTGTATAAAGTTTATATGATAAAGCCAATAATCTAATATTATATTAAACTAGAGTTAATTTAACCCTACAACATAAATTTGTAAGCAGAAAATTGTTTCAACACTCATCTCTATCACAAGCTACAAAAGTGACACCTTCACCAAGAAAAGGCTATACAAGTAACATAAGCTAAGTATTTCACTAGCTTTTTATATGATTACAAATGAATACATTATATATTTACCGTAGTATGCACAAGTGAGTGAAGTGACTCACCCTTTCCTGCTTAGAAACAAACAAACCTCTTAGATGCAATAATGCAAAAGATGATAAAGAGAAAAGGAAGAGGCTACCTCTTTGTTCCTTTCTCTCTCCCCAAAAAGGTTAAAAAAACTGACAAAACTAGTGGGCATCATTCTGTCTGTCTAATGAACTACATCTTGGTGACTGCCCCAGAATCTTACTTGGATTTCTCCTGCTTTGCTAGCCTGGCCCTTCCTCACAAAATACAAGTGCCAGGGTGGTTTCACCTTACTATACATATAGTAATTATGCATATTATCATCCTTTTTCCATAAGGTAATGATGGTCATAGCCCACAAAAGTTAGTTTTGTTTATGACCATTGTTTTCAACTTGGCCATACCATGATTCTTCTCTTTCCATCAAGTAACTTTCAATTATTAGGTTAAGTTGATGTGATGTATTGATATCCACTGTCCATATCTATGTAGGGACAAAAGTTGTGCTTGTGTATGCATGCTTGATTTCCAGTTTCTACATCATTTCCAACATAACATAGATGTTAATATGTTATAGCTACAATTAGCAAGGCCTCAATACATCACTAAATGCTCTCTTAAATGATAAACCATAAAAATCTATTATTCTAATGTAGGATGCTCAGTGTCTTACCAATTATCTGTTTGGAATACCTGAGTAGAGTTCTTACACAGCATTATCTCCCATGTTCATGAGTCTGAGTTCCACATTCCTAAGATCACGAAGATGTTGCAAAATTTCTGGGATAAGATCTAACCCCTTGTCCCCTTTTCCCAAGGACATGATACAGTGCTTTAAAAATTCTTTATCTGCCTCCAGAGCTTGGAGTCTCTTATAAACATGATCCACCTTTACTTCTACATCAAGCTTTTTCTTCTCTAATTGGACCTTTTCACTTGAACTATTTTGCAAGGAATTAAAATCTAAACCATTGCTCATGACCCCTTTTTCTGCTTCTTTGCCAGTTTCATCAAGGAGTGGGAGAACCCTCTTGGCTTTTGTACAAATTGTTGGTGTTCCATCACGATGCTTACCATTTGCTAATCCATTTATCTGACCTATGTAACCATTATGGTCTTGGTATTCATTTGCATCCTCTTCACAATGATGTTCTACTGATCTAATACCATCAAAATACTCCTCTTCATAATTCAATATAACAAGCTTTTCTTCCAGCATCTTCAAGTGTTCTAGAATCAATAATCTCTCTTCCTCCCAGTTTTCCACTGATTCCTCCAAATATATAACATCATCTTCGGAAGTGTTCTGGTTTCTGAATTCTTCTTGATGGCTATAAATACCATTCTCTTGGCTTGTGCCTCGACTCCAATCACTAGGTAGTTCATAACTATCTCTAGCATTGCTACAAGAAGGAGATGTTCTGCTTCTTATATTACTTTCTCTTTTTGACATTATCATTGTTTCTCTAACCTCATATTCATGAACCTTTTTTCGATATATTTCAAGCTCCTTTTCTAGCTCAAGTTTCTCTTTCTCCCTCTTTATTACAAGTTCATTCAAAAGCTGCAAGGACTCCTGGTCATACTCAGATTGTTCTTCCATCATCCTCTCATACTGCAAAGCTTCCATCCGCATTGCTGCTTTCTCTTCCTGGAGCCTATTTATCATTGCCATTGTTTGATTTGCCGCAATCGCAGATGCACTCCTCTCTTCTTCTAGTTCACCATATAGACTATTTAAGGCCTTCCTTTCAGCTTTCAGTGCTGATTTCAACTTCTCAATTGTCAACTCACCACATTCTATATCACATATGGCACTTACTTCCGATGATTCTTCTGTTTCTGATTCTTTTCTTCCAAGAAGTAGTAGCATCTTGTGTGGCTGATGTAGATTCTCTGCAGAAGTGGGTGTATCAGGAACTGTTTCTTCTTTCATATTATTATGTTCCAAAGATGATGCAAATGGTTATATACAGTTGGCATATTCATAACAAGTGATATTGTTTTAAATTCTACAAGTTCTTTATTACTCTTGACAAAACCTCGTTATCTATTTTAAAATAAAAATGAAGGGAAATGGTACAGCTTATAGATATCACAATGGTTTGTTATGGACTTGTGGAAGAAAGAAGAAAAACAGACGAGGCTTACCACTATCATCTTGGACAGTAAAAGTAGTAGTGCTACAAGATGAGATTTCTTGCACTTCTTTATTTGAATCTAGAAGAAAATCTTGAGTTTGAGTTGAGACTTCTTCTCGTGATTCATCATTGCACGTTTGTGTTGCATCTTCAGACTCTGAAAGAACAGCAAAGTATTTGAACATTGTAGGCTCAACCAAGAAAATAGAACAACAAGACTAAGTGATAGACTTATATTGATGAATAAAAGATTGAAACCTTGAGGTACAACTGAACATAATTCCTCATCTCTTCTTTTCATGTTAGCATCAACATTACCATTCACACTTGAGTCTTCACTTGTTTGAGGTAATTTTACCTCTTGACAGTTTTGCTCCAAATTTTCTTCTTCTACTATTGATTCTAGTCTCTTAGCTCTAATCCTCAATGGGATGGACTCAACCCCATTGGCCTTGCATGCCTTTGTGCAGTCTAAACCTGAAGCCACTGACACAGTATGCAATGGAGTGTGCGAGTTCTCAATAACAGTTTCAGATTCTACACTAGAATTTAAATCAAAATCCAAAATAACATCTTCATCCCCACTAAGCCCCTCATCCCCCACCTTATATCTTAGTTGATTTTGGCTTTCCGTGGCAGAGGAATCACCATATTCAACAGGAATCAAAAGGCATTCGTTACCATGAATGAAAAATTCCAAATGTTTGGGTGGAATCAGTTCGGTGATCTCATTAGAGCAAGAAACTTGATCATCCATTGGGACATTCAAAGTTTCCTCTCCAATTGGTTCTTCTTGCCCTTTCCCTGTGACCAAATCCATCTTGTAGTTTTCACCATACACAGTTTCTTTGTCACCATCCCGCACAAAACAAACACTTACATCATCTTCCTCCTTTCCTCCTCTACCTGAGCACTCACCAGCACAAAAAGCAATGTCGCTTCCCCTTTTCTCTACAGCGTTTTGTTCCTCTTCAACTCCGCCATGATCTGAGTGATGATGGCCCTCATCAACCTCTGCCTCAACCTCCCTTTCAGTAATCAAATTCCTTTTCTGGGTACAATCCAAAACCCTCCAAAAAGACTTATTTTTTATCAGGTAAAACTTGCTAACAAAGTAGTCACCACAGCAAGAACACCTCAAAGGCTCCATCCCATTCTCAAGTACCTTGTTTCCATCATCAGCATCATGAATCCTACCCTTTTGCTGCATCCGTGGAAAGTGGCCAAAACTCTTAGAAAAGTTCACAAAATTTGGGTGACACGAAGATGAGCAATCCTCACACATAGTTTCTGATTCAGCCAGTCTTCTGTGATTCAAGCAGAAACCCAGTTTGGAAATCTCAAAAGCATGAGCTTCACACACAAGATCCCTGTAAGAACACTTTTTATTTTCAGGCTCTATGATGTGATCAATCCTTGTGCACCACATGCAGGGCCTTTTAAGACCAAAATAATCCACAAGCTTCATGATCAGATAAGAAAAGAGAGAATTTAGAAGGAGGAGGATGATCAGAATCCATTCAAGGATGGCATAGACAAGAACTAAGGTGAATTTGTTGGTATTTTTATGCAACATGGTTGCAAACTTGTTGGTAGCCATGTGAATCTTCTTGATATGAACAAACTTGAAAAAAATATATATATCAATTTGTAACCTACAAAAGGAGACAGAGATGTTTGTAGAGAAAACTGTTTCGAGAGAAAAGGAATTTTAAGACTAGAAGACAAAATTGAATTATGGGGTGCTGTACAATGTCTGTGAGAGAGAATATAACATTAGTGAAGAGCAATAATGGTTTTACTTAGAGTGAGAGAAAGTAAAATGAAAAAAAAAAGTTCTTTTTTTTAGATTGTGCTGAAATTTGTGTTTTGGATTCTCTCATATTAGGTGGATTCAGCACTAATGATATTGCATAAGATGGTTTTCACAAGAGCTTTCAACATATTGGTTTTTTTTTTATTTCTGCTATTCAGAATATTTTTATTTCTATTGAGTTTTAATTTCATATATCTTGTATATAAATTAATTTCTCATTGTGAATATATATTTTGATGTAAAATAGGTAGATGAAGATGAAATAAATACCCAGTTTAATGAATTATCAAATAATTTTTTTTTAATTTTAAAATAATCAGACCCTTAATAAGTTAATCTTGTTTAACGGTTGATTTGATGGAATGTTAGTATTAACTGAAAATCTGGATGTACAAATAATGCACAGACACTGTGTCGCCCGTGGAAGGTACAAAAGATGTATTATTTGTCGCTTTGTCTTAAACAAATTTTGTGGTTTTTGAGAAACTTTTTTTGTTTCGAATAGGTTAAATTTTGAAGGACCTACTATATATTAGATAAAATAATTTATATAAAATTATTAGTAGTTAAATAATTTATCTCTGTTTCAAATAATACCTTAATGTAAAGTAGCAGTAAAATATATAGATAAAATTATCTATTTTTAAAATTTGTAGAATCACACAACCTATTTAACCTTACTGAAAATGATGATCTTTTCTGAAGTTGTAGTAAAAATGGAAAGAGTCAATATTAAACGAATTAACCCAATTACTTTCTCCCGTTTTTGTTAAAGTTTCACATAATTTTATACATAATTAACGATTTTTTAACAACTTCAAGAGTGAAATGTTGTAGTTGAAATGTCAAATTAATTTTTTCCAATTCATTGAAATCGGTGTGCTATAACTGGATCACATATAATTCACAATGAATGCTCTTTAGACATCCTTAGGAACCAAAATAGCAGTGAGAGTTAAAAGCTCTATTACTTGTTTAATAGACCAACCTGTTAATCAATTCTTGTAATTATTGGTCAATCAAAAATTAAAAAGATATTAAATCTGACATGATCTTTACCTATAACTTTAAAAGCAAACCAATGAAAAAAAACAAACCTATCTTGTAGTTTGTCATTTGTAACTAATAAGATGTACCCACTTTAAAGATGTGATCTCTTTGATGTCAAGAATGCTCTTATCACCGTTTTAAAATCAGGAGAAACAATACCAATGTTCAAAAAACAATGTCACAATTTTCAACAAATTTTGTGAATCATCATCTCTTAATTTTTGAATCAAAACTTTTGTGGTTCAGACCTAATTTTGTCGTAAAGTTTGACAACGATAATCTATAACTTCCATAATCTCTTTTAATGTAAATTTAGTATAAATTCAAGTTACATTTGCATCTTGAGAATAAGTTGCTCCATCGAATATAATTTTTTTTAAGAATTTGCATTATAAGTATGTATCATACTACAAATAGATGAAAATGTGAGATCCAGCAATTATAGGACCAAATCAATACATTATGGGAGATATTCTCAATTCATTTTTTAAACTAAAACAAAATCTCTCTAAAAGTTAATTAGGGTAGTATAGTTGATTAGGGTTTTTCTTCGTCCCATTCATAAATATTCCCACCATAAAACCCCTATAACTAAATTAAAAAAAAAGAAAAAAAAAACTATATAGACCCTTCTACTCATACTTGCATCCACCACAACAAAATATACATGAATGTAAAAACTTAAACACAATTCACAAAGTACATAATTTGATGTACTTCTCAATTCAACAGGTCTAACTTGAATTTCATGAATAAGACCATTGTATTTTATGTAAATTTAGCATTATGTCTCAAAATTGAAGATATTAATTAAATTGTTTAAAATTTCAATAAAACTACTTTACTAGAAGAAACATAAAAAATAAGATCACCTGTTAAGTCGGGTACTAGTTTTCTTTTCCCCAAGCATTCTGTATTCTAACCAAAGTACAATCAACCATTTAAATTTTGAAACACAATAAAATATTAAAAAAAATTAGTTTTTCAATTTTGCAATTCAAAAGAGGCTTAACTATATTTAGACAACTTGACAAGTAACACTATATAATATATTGAAAAAGGAAAATTTATAAGAATATATTCAGTCTATTATGTAAGTGCTTGTTTTTTACTCAAAGTTAGCATGAAGACTTCCTTTCTTCTTTTTATTATTGTAGTGATTGAAATAAAAAAAAAATAGTTTCCACTTTAAGATTTTCTTAATAATAATAATTGTGTTCTCTATTTTTTTTATAGAGATTGTATTATTATTCTCTACTTGTATTTGGAAGGATTTTGGTGTAATGAACTCTTTTTAGAATAGAATCTCAATTTATTCTAGTTAGTCTAACCTTTAAGAATACATGTTCTTCATTTCAAAATTCTAATGATTTTTGTTATTTTATCATTATGAAAACAGGTGAAATATATAAAAAGTGGAGATTGAATTGTATATTTGAAACTTTTAGCAAAATTTTATAAATCAATAATTGATAAAAGCAACTAGACAAAGTTTAACTTGACAAACATTAAGAAGTTTTTCCTAAGAGAAGCATCTGATGAAGATAGTTAGATGCGATTTCAAATTGACATATGCACTATGATAAACTCGTTTAAGAAAAATTCTCCTTCGTTGGTTAGTTTCATATAAATAACATGCAATTTAAATATGATAAGAGTTGATAGAGATTTAAGATATTTTTATACTGATTTGTCACAAAACCTAGACTTCATTCAATTGTTGATCAACTCAATCAAGTTCTCCTGGAAGACTAATACTGTAAGATACAAGGTGATTATTATTTGAAGCTCAAAATACTCCTAGCTTAACACAAACTAATATTTGGATCACAATCACTCTTAGCTAAAAATAGGATATTATTTGGATCCAACCACTCTTAGCTAGTCATAGAGTATTATTTAAACACATAGTTACTCCTAGCTAAAACTTGAGTATTATGTGAAGTCAAACACTCTTGGCTAAACACTTTGCTTACACAAAGCGTGTGTTTTAAACGATCACAATTTCGTTAAAGAGTAATGTCCTAAGATGGATATAAGGTTGAAAATACTCTTTTAGATAGCCAATGAACATAATAGTGGTCTTACTCAAAAACTAAGGCTTAAGGATTAATAGAGAAAATAAGAGCATTAACAACTTTTTTCTCTAATATTGACATCAATCCTTCTTCTTCATGAGATCTTCTATACATAGATGTTGAAAAGAAGAGAGTTATTGCAAATCCTTTAAAGTTGTTGTGAGGTCTTGCCCATTTTTTCTTCTAGGTTTTGCATATGACCACATTCAAGCTTGAAGATGAATTAAATTTTATTCATGCAATATTAAATGCATATCTCCCCCTTACCCAACTCTTTGATACATGGCATGACTTATCAAGCCTAAGTTAGATAACTTTTTCTTAAACTAGAGTAAAATGATGACCTAACAAGGTTGATTGTCTTTGCAGGGCTACAATTTCACCTTTTCAAAAAAAATGTTTTTATCGAACAACTTTGGGTGTGTTTTTTAAGAGATCTTTGATGTAGACACTTCAATGTGAGATCCTCGTGTGATAAATGAAAAGACGAACATTTTTGCAAGCATATAATAAAAAATTATAAATATTCAACGTGTACAATGAAATATTTCACATTATGTGTACTTATCATGTATCCAAGCAAAAACTTATTATACAAAAATATATAAGCAAAAACTTATTATACAAAAATATATAAGCAAAATGTTTGTGCATCTATACCGCAAAACAAAGCTATATAAGTAAAAAGTTGTGTCTGTTTAACCAAACAAAGCACTTACATTTATTGAGATTTGATGTTTATAAAAAAATGTTGTATATTTTATTGTTAAGCACATAATCAAAATCAAATATAGTGTATGTTGAACTTTATTCTAAAAATCATAGTATCTCTTTTATTTTTTCTGTCAATGTCTCTGTCTTTTCTTTAATTGTCTTCACCTTATCAATGGTTAAACATTTTTTATCCTAAGACTAGAGAATTTCTTTTTTTTTTTTAACCAAAATAGTAATGTTCAACACCTACTTTAGATTATTCTACTATGGAAAGACACCATCAAATTCTGATGTTCATAGGCATGATTAATCAAAATTCAATTTACTTATCTGATAGAGAATTGGAAACAAAATAATGCAAACTCATCTCCAATACTAAAAATAAAGAGATTATTGAGTTAGAGACTTGATCAACAGCTTAACAGGGTATTGAACTTAATTGTGCTTGTTTAGGCCTCAAATAAGGCATTAAAACCCAAATTCAAAATTAAAGATCAGAGATATTGAAGCATCAAGTTTACAAGGTCTTTACTAATAAAAATTGTAAAATAGTAGGATAGGATTTTTTGGCCTTGCATTTTGAGCCAAGTAATGTAGGATTTCTTTTAGGCCTTGTAATTGGGCCAAGCTTTGAAGGAGAGGAAAAAGGCACCACCTAGGGTAAAAACCCTTGCTTGGGTGCCAAGTTAGGTTAAAAACCCTAGCTTGTTGTGCAAACTAAGATTAGACGCCACTCCTCCATGTAATTAGTGTCCAAGACATTTGTCTTCCTCTCATCGGAGAGGAATTAAGAGCTTGGGCTACAAGCTATCTTGCCACATGGCACTCCCCACTCTCCACTCATGGCTTACCACCTATCAAGCTCGTATTTGAGAGGTTTTTTATAACCATGCAAGACATGTTAAGGTTAGGGTTAGTCATCTTTTGCCATATAAATAGAGGTTCTTTCTATCAATTTATTAATGAGTTTTGAAATGCTGAAAAATTTGAGCCTCTTCTACTTGTAGATTCTTTCAAGACTTCTCCTTTGACTTTCTCCTAGTGTGTTGGCCTAACCTCACCTAGAATTCACTTTATTTTTCCATCTCAAATACCTTGGTTCAACACTTCTACACGTCTATTCCCGCCTCCATTCCATTCAACATGAAAATCTATAAACATCCAAGGAAAATAGAACTTGACACAAGCATGCATGGCTAGACTTGAATCACAAAATATCTAAAAGATAAGTGGAAATAAAAATATGAGAAAAACAACTAAAGAATAAGATCTACCAAATCTCATAAACAAAATCTATAAAATTTGAGAAAAAGAATTGGAGAATAAAATCTACAAAATCTCAAAAACAAAATGAGAAAAAAAACGAGAGAATATAGGATCCATCAAATATCATAAACAAAATTTACACAATTTTAGAAAAAAAAATAAAAAAAAAATTGAATTCAAATATACACAGAAGAGAAAACTTAAAAGAAGACACAATACACTCCACTCCACACTTGGGATCTTCAAATCTGTGTTTCCTTTGCATTGAAGGTAAAACCTTTTTGGATTGATTTCTCTTGTAATTGCACATTAAATTTTAATGTTCTATGCAATTAAGTTTTGTTCATAAATTTCTGACTCCCCTAAGTCTTTTCGAATTCTAAGGAATTGTTTTTGAAAGTTTGTTAATAATTCAATACTATTTTTTAATTAGAATTCTTATTTATTTTGAATATTTTTTATTTATTTAATTTAAGAGATAAAAGACTAATATATATATATATATATGTGTTTGGATAGGGTATATGTGTTTGGATAGGATGAAGAACTTTAAAACTTGGGGGATTAATTCACTTTTGTTTAGAAATTGGATAAATGACATATATGATATCTGATAAAGGATTCAATAATAAATTACCTTAGAGACTCAATTTTAATTTGCTTTAGTCTCATTTTTTAATTTTTATTCTTTAACAACAAATAACCTTCTTGCGAACTCTTGTTTTAGTGTTAACTGTTTATACTCTATTTCTTATTACTTTTCATCTAGTAAACCGTCTATGTCGAGCATGACAATCCAAAACACTACACTTGACATTCATTCTTGGAAAATTCAATTAAATTTCAATTTGTAGTTTTCTTATTCGTCTATTATTTTCAGTTGAAAAAAGAACAAAATTTAGTTCCTATTTTAGTTTGAAATCTATTTTTAATTCTAAAAATTTGAAAAATTCAAAATAAAAGTTTAAACTAAAAAGTGTAATATTTATAATATTCAACCATATTTTATTTTATCCTGTGTCTTATTTAATATTATTTTCATGTATCATATTTTATCTTCTTTTATTTTGTTTACGTTTTTAATTGTTGTTTTTGTTTTCATCTTTAATTTTTTCTTTTCTGTTTTTATTTTTATTTTTCTATTTTTTGTTTTTATTTTTGCTGTTTCTGTTTTTAATTTTTATTTTTGTTGTTTCATTTTTTTTATTTCTGTTTTAAATTGTTGTTTCTATTTTTTTATGTTTCTAATTTTTTTTCTATTTCTACTTTTATGTTTGCTACTTCTGTTTTTATTTTTAATTTTTTTATTTCTGTTTCTATTTTTAATTTTGTTGTCTATGATTTTGCTTTTAGTTATTCTGTTTCTATTTTTTGCTTTTAATTTCTGTTATTGTTTTTAATAAAAAAGTATTTACATTGCTTTTTTAATTAGTGATTTTCAATAATTATTATTTTAGATTGTTCAACCTAAAAAATCTTCGAATTACATAACCAGAAAATAAATCTCAAAACCAGTGTTACCTCCACCCCTTGCTCAAATCCTTTTATAAAAACGAAATATTTATCCAAAGGAGTAAGCTAAATTCAACCTCTACATGACCATGACCTCCAACAATACTTTTTGCCAAATTCAATGCCTAAATCAAGAACTTACAAGACACCAATGGAGAGCATAATAGCATTCATGCTTTAGGAGGTTAAAGGAGTTATAAATCAGAAAGGGCAATATAGGTATTTCAAAAAAAAGGGTTCCATGTGAAAAAGAAAAAGGTGGAAGTTGAAGGTAGGGGAAAAAAATGAATGATATATTAGGTAATGTCTAGATTAGAAGAGGGTGAGGAATTGTATTTCCTTTGTTTGCCCAAACTTCTTCTAAGTTCGGATTTCATCTTGCAGATACTTTGAGGTTTAATAAAAAGGTGCTACCTATGTTGTTATATTGCCACTTTCATTGAGCATCAATTGTATTTTTGCTACAGAACAATCACAACCCCAAGCTGTTCCTCCTCAGTTTCCTATAATACTACTCCAAAAGCTATGTAAGATGTAATAAGGCGCATTATCTATACAATCTCTACTCAAGATATGTATGTGAACATTGAAAACGTATGCATGTACGAATTTGAATGGAGATGTAATCAGAGAAAATAAAATCCCACCATCTTATTATAAAATGATTGACATTACAACCATATTATATTAAACATTTCATCCTACAAACCATATCTATCTAACAAAATCCAGCTTTACATCGAATCTCCAAAATAAGGTGTTCCTATAGCATGCCAGTGCTTCCAAATGGATTGTTATTACGAGGGTGAGAAACAGGATGCACAGGAAATGCCCCATATCCTGCATCCTCGAAGGGATTTGCTGAGCTCATCAGCATATGCTGCTGCGGTGGCTGATATGGTTGGTAATGACCGAAAGGATTAATATGCTGTTGAGAAATTGTTGTAATTTGTACGGTGGGTGGGCGAGGGATGCTAGTTGACAAAACAAAAGGATCTTGCACTTCAAATGGATTTGGAGCTGGCACTCCAAAAACAGGTTGTTGTGCATGTCTATATGCTCCTTGATCATATAAACTGTTGAGGGTGAGAGAACTCAAGCTACCAGCCTGATATTCAATGAAAAAAGAATGATAAACACAGCTGTTACTTGATTTTATTAAACAATCTAGCATGTCAATAACCAAACAATTAACTCTTGATTTTGCTTAACAATCATAAAAACAAGTTGCACAAACTAGTAAATACTAATCTGGTGTCCGAAAAAGAGGAATAGTCTGCAAATCACTAAACAAATTAATCAATATGACATGACATTGAGTAGTACAAAGACTAGGCGACCTTAAGAAAAGAGAAAATCATGTGTGACATGATAAAAATGATGTTGTGCAATAAAAGATTAAGAGCGATCTAAACAAGCTTCTTGGGTAGAATTATGTAAATACTCCTCTTCCGAGTAATTTATATTTGTGTCTTCTGAAACAGTACTACAAATCTTATATGTCACAAAGGTAAGCAATATACACACTATAATTCTGCAATACATCTCATTTGACTCCAAAAATAATTTCCTGAACGTGTCATCCAATGATCCAAACTGCTGAATCATGAAACAATGTAATGAATGCTAGGTTTTTTTAATTTTATTTTAATATTCAACGGTATAAAATTCAAAAATTAAACTAGTAGTTGAAAAATCATATGATGCATTAATCTTGCAAGCCAATAATAGAATATGAAGTAATTTTTAATTATATCAAATCTTCTGCTTGTGGTCTAAAATAGAACCAGTTCAAAATCCAACATCCAACTGAATTTAGTGAATGGTATCAATTGCATTACTTTGACTTTATATTATGGTCAATGAATGCTACGCCCATGCTTAGTATCTGATTATTTCTGAGGATAATTTAAAGGAAAGAAAAAGCATAGGAAGCTAGAAAATTTTAAGGGGAAATAACACACTAAAAACTTAAGAACGACCTACCAATTGTCTCTCATTGACTGGAGAAACAGTTGTACTTGGAGTGGAGACCAGAGCAAGCTCCCATCCGGTTGGATCAAAATCTCTGGCCGGATCAGCACGTGAATCTAAAGCTGTAATTCATATATATGCACAAAACAGTCGTACATATTATCTACAGAACCTCACTAAATTGTAGAATTTTAAAAGCAAATAAACAAAAGCTCACTAATTTCTGTAGGGACTATGGCGAGGGCATGAGCGTTTCTTTCTTCTATCAAGGATGCATCAGATGTACTGTCATTCAACCCCTGCAACCACGACAAAGAATGAAGAAAGTTGAAGAAAAACATAATCTGAAATAACTGAACCTTCGATTAAAGTTTCACCAGTAAGTCTCCAGTTTCAAAATAGTTGTTGTGAGACGGTGGAGGAGGAGCAAGCTCAGAGTTTGAGATAATATCATCAACTGGCACTGAGGGCTCCTGTTCTTGAGATAATTTGTCGTATTCGTTTTCTATTGTGGCAACATCATGTGGTCTATAAGTCAGTAACTGTTGATAAAGAAGAGTATTTATCAGTGACCTCGAACCTAATCCAAAAGCTCAATCTTACGGAAAATAATGCATTGATGTCTGGAATCTATTAATAAAAAATACCAATGATAAAGAAACCCTAACAATTATTCCTTTATAAACAGTGAATTATGTACTTACTAATGGCTCGCTTGAAACTGTAACCAGTCTCGGTGCATCCTTTATGTAGTCTTCCATGGTAACAAGAAATGATGGTGGAGGCTAAAAACATCAAAATGTAAGCAGTGAGAAAAATTAAAGATAAAAGAGAACCTGTTACACTAAATTGATGCAATAACAGACATATACCTCTCTTAAAACAGGAAACTGAAAGTTCCTAGCAATTTCCAATCTTTTGCATATTTCATAGAAATCAGAGAGACTTTCTGCCTGTAATTACCAGGCATCTCAATACAAGCATCATGAAAAAATATATTACAAAAACCTAGTGTCATACAAATAATCACCTGCTGGCCTGCACGTTTATAGACATCAAAGGCTTTGATAGATTCATGCCTGAGCATCTCAAAAAACTACAAGGAAATAAAAAATTATCACAATATTGTACAGATTTTATTTAAATTTGATACTATAGCGTAGGTAATGTCTGTTTACCTTATCAACAAGGTTGATAATGCCGTCATTAATAGCACAATAAATGCTAAAGCTTTCTTTTAGAACCTAAAATGATCATAAGAAGTATATCAATAGCACACTAAATATATGAACTTTTAAAACTATTTAACTTCAATATAATCAAACAAATGTTTCAAATGAAACACACAAGAGTATAATCAGTGAAATTAAGGGAATTTACAACTACAAATGAGGCATCATTACGAACAAATTGCCACCATAACAGTTGTCCCTTTCCTAAAAGGATGTATTAGATGAAGATTATTGAAAATCAGTTCTCATATCACCAGGTACCCAACATGGAGAAGGATTTTACCAGAACCACCATTTTTCAAGGAAGCAGTAAATAGTTTAGATACGTGTATGTTTTTCCAATTAATGCTTGAATTTCATAGCCCAACAATTTAGTTTTCCATTGCTGTAATCCACGTAAACAAAAACAAAACAGAAATGTTCCACAACTTCTAAGATCAAGTGATCAACCAAATTATGCATCAGTCAACTGCACAATAATATATCATAATTTCCCCCAGGCTACGGCGATGTAAGAGTTCATATAGAAATCTATTATAAATGACACACCTAGGAAATTGTTCTTAGAAAAACAAACTAATTTTATTTCTAGTTGATTTGAAAGTTCTGAATGAATATCTTGACACAATACATACCAGGGCCAGGGCATATTGTATCACATAGCTGCGAACAGCTGCTCCTTCTGGCTGAAAAGTCGCAGCACAATTGCTTAACCATTATTTAAAAACGAATACAATACTGATAGAACAATTTTGGAAGAAAAGAGAGGGAGTGGCAATATAGAAAAATGACAATGAATCTTCACAGGGTTCAGAATATTACACGGCAACCAACAAGGCAATAGAGAAGTTGCTGCAAAGCAGGCAATTGCTGCAATAGCTCGCGACTATTCAAATCCCTTGTCCTGCTATACCCCTGCTTGGAGCATGGCATAAAAACTTCAAAAAAAATTCAAGAATGATGAAAACTACTTTAAATTGAATTTTGACCACCACAGGGTTAGTAGGGGGGCCCCTCACTATAGAGAAGGCGTTATTGTGAAATTTTCAATTTTTATCATTGATTAATATTATGATTCTATCTCTTCTCCTTTATATTCCCTATCCCTGTCCCAGTCTCTTCTTTCAATCCTCACTTTTGCATTTTATATTAATAGTTTTTTTTTAAATTTTAATTTGAAACAAGCTCAAAAGGAGCATAATATGATACAATACAGCTAGTTGATTTGTCAAATATCAAGGGTCATGATTGAGTATAAATTAAATTACCATCATATCCAAGAGGATGGCTGTGTCTCATGTTAAAATGAGAATTCTATAAACTATAATGCTAAATAACTCTCGGCTGGAACTTTTATCTATAACAGTGTATAAACGAGATTATTTTTTCTTTATGTACATATTTTACTTTTCATTATACCCTTTAATTTAAGTAGCACCACTTTATTCCTTTTTTTTTCTCTCTCATCCTAGCTTCCAAATAACTACAAAATTGATTTTGACAGCTTCAAATCCCTTTTATCTTAATTTTAAATCTCTTAAACAATATCTCAAATTTAAACAAAACCAAAAAAGAAACAAATAAATTACACAGATAAATATGTATTAAAAAATCTACTAAAATTAAAATTAACATGCACATTATTATTTAAAATAATAAAAACTATTGGAAATCCGTCAGCTATTTTAAGAAAGAATCTTTCTGATTTAATGAGTTCTGACTTCATTTAGTTATTCGTAGAGATTAGGATAGAATCTTTCGGATTTAATGAGTTCTGACTTCATTTAGTTATTCGTAGAGATTAAGAGTGATTATTTATTTTCTTTTATTAGGTAGCAATATCTATTTTTATTTAAGAGGAGATTATTTCCTTATTTATTTTTGAAAAATATTTATTTGTAACCCTGTAACCAGGCTTGAATATATACAATCATAGCACGATTTGAACCAACACTAAATACCTCTCCGTCTAATGGTTCGCAAGAGTGAGAAACAAGAGAAAGGGCTCAAGATGGAGACTGGGGGTGTTGTCCTTACCAGCACACTTGAGGGAAACAACCTCCAAATCATAGGCCACAAACTTAATGGCCAAAATTACACCCAATGGGCAAGATCTGTCTGCCTCTTCCTCTAAGGAAAGGAAAAGAAGGAGTATAGCACTGGTAGAGCTACAAAACCACATGAGGGCGATGCCAAACTCAAAACTTGGAAACTAGAAAACAGTCTGGTAATGTCTTGGCTTCTAAATACTATGACAAATGAAATCGGAGGAGACTTTATGTATTTCAGCACTGTAAAAGAAATATGGGATGCAGCACAAGAGACATATTCAAACGTGGACAACATTTCAGCAATCTTTGAGATTAAAAGCTTCATTCATGACTTAAGACAGGTAATTCTACACTTACAGAATATTTTAACACCCTCACTCGATATTGGCAGTAGCTGGACATTTATGAGGAGATCAAGTGGGGTTGTGCAGAAGATAGTATGCAATATAAAACCCTTGTGGAGAAGGAATGAATTTATAAATTCCTCCTTGGACTCAATAACGACCTTGATGAGGTTCGTGGACGGATTCTTGGGAAGAAACCTCTCCCAAAGGTCTGAGAAGTCTTCTCTGAGGTTAGAAAAGAAGAAAACAGAAGGAAGATAATGCTAGGAGGTTATACTGTTGTGCAAATATTTGAGAGCTCAGCCTTGGCTGCAAAGGGATTGCAACAAAAACTACCAACAGAAAAAGTCCAGACCTTCGTGCGGAAATTGTAAGAAGATAGGACATACAAAGGACACATGTTGGTTTCTCCATGGAAAACCTCCAAAAGGCAGAGAAAACAGGGGCAACACGGTTTCTGCCCACAATCTAAAGAACACCATAGAAGCTGCAGCACCTGAACATAGCCCATTCAGCAAAGAGCAGATCGACATGTTGCAGAAACTACTTCAGTAAAGTACAAAAATAGAGAGCTCCAATGGTAGTTCCTCTTTGGCACAAACAGGTAACCATTTAAATGCTTTATCTGCATGTAAAGGAAGGACAACAGATTGAATTGTGGACTCAGGAGCATCTGACCACATGACCGGGGATATTAACATGTTCACCAAGTATTTCCCTTGTCATGAGAATTCCATAGTTCGAATCGCAGATGGTACTCACTCTAAAGTGGTTGGTAAAGGAACAATCATTGTCTCTAAGGATATCACCATAAATGATGTTCTTTATGTCCCTAAACTTGATTGTAATCTATTGTCCATAAGCAAAATAACCAAAGACCTACATTGTGTTACTAAATTTCATTCTCATTTATGTGAATTTCAGGCTTTGGATTCGAGGAAGACGATTGGCAATCGGGGCTCTATCTCCTTAAGGTTGATAACTTCAAGAAAAAAACAAGAAGTGTCAAAATCTTCTTGTGCAACCACCTTACCTAAAATTTAGTTTGTACTGTTGTGGCATTATCGCCTAGGCCACCCCAACTTTATGTACTTGCAAAAATTATTTCCTTCATTATTCAATAAACCATCTCATCCATTTTCCTTAATCCATAGTGATGTATGAGGGCCCTCTAAGATTAATAATATCACAGGTTCTAGATGGTTCGTTACATTTGATGACCTCACAAGAACAACATGGGTGTTTCTCATGAAGGAATAGTCAGAGGTAGGAGAAATCTTATAGCACTTTCACAACATGGTGAGGACACAATTTCAAGCAAATATTTAAGTGTTGCGAACAAACAATGGTCGTGAATACTACAACTTTGCTCTAGGATCCTATCTCCAGAAAAATGGGATTGTTCATCAAAGCTCATGTGTCAATACCCCACAACAAAATGGAGTTGTAGAATGGAAAAACCGTCATCTATTGGAAATTGCTAAATCCTTGTTGCTGGCCACAAATGTCCCATCAAAGTTTTGGGGAGATGCAATCCTTACAGTTGCCTACCTCATCAATTGAATGCCCTCCAAAGTCCTAAATTACTACATTCCGCATTCCATCCTTCAAACCTCCTTTCCAACCTCTAGACTATTCACAACTATCCCTCTCAAAATTTTTGGGTGCTCTGTTTTTGTCCATAATCATACACCTACTCGTAGCAAATTGGACCCCACCTCAATTCCTTGCACTTTCTTAGGCTATTCACCTAATCATAAAGGCTACAAATGTTATTCTCCATCAACGAAAAAGTTCTATCATTCTATGGATATCACTTTCGTTGAGGAAAAACCATTCTACTCCAAGCTTAAAATTCAGGGAGAGAGAAAACAAAATGAATTTCAGCTATGGAACTTTAGCCATACAAGTCATAGCCTAACAGAACTAGAGGTGACAATAACAGTAGGTCCAGTCAACACAACTTTTAAAGAGATATCACAAGCAGACAAGCCACTCCTTGTTTTTTCAAGAAGGGAGAAAATTCGACATGAGCAAGAGCCCCCTACATTTACAAGGCAAAGCCAAGACTCTGTCCGAATACCAGAGCCAACAAAAACTCACCAAGGTAACACTTTCTCTGTTCCTCCACATTTTGATAGTTCCAACCAAGAAATCACTGACATTAATCTACCCATTGCTAAGGGTGTGAGGTCTTGTACTCAACATCCTATTGGATATTTTGTGTCTTATTATAGATTATCATCGAACTATAGAGCTTTTGTGACAGCACTTAACAACACTTAAATACCAAGGAACATACAAGAAGCATTGCAACAAAAATGGGCAACAGCTGTAAAAGAAGAAGTACTTACTCTAGAGAAGAATGGAACTTGGGAATTTTTAAACCTACCAAAAGGGAAGAAACCCGTGGGCTGCAAATGGATATTCTCCATCAAATATAATGCTGATGGAAGTGTTAGCATATATAAGGCAGGACTAGTGGCAAAAAGTGTTCAACACAATCCTATGGCATAGACTATGAGGAAACCTTTGCTCCAGTGGCAAAACTAAATTCAATTCGAGTGATTTTGTCAGTTGCAGCAAATCTGGATTGGCCCTTGCATCAACTTGACATAAAAAATGCCTTTCTCAATGGAGAATTAGAAGAAGTCTACATGACAATCCCTCTAGGACTTGAAAACCCAAGAACAGTAGGCAAAGTGTGCAAGCTACGCAAGTCATTGTATGGTCTCAAACAATCTCCTCGGGCATGGGTAGAAAGATTAACTCGAGTGGTCAAAGGAAATGGGTTTGTACAATGTCAAACAGACCACACAATGTTTGTGAAACACTCTTTAAAGGGAAGCAAAATAGCATTGTTTATTGTGTATGTTGATGACATTGTCATCATAGGAGATGATCATGAAGAAATTGAGCATCTCAAGAAGCTCTTGACAAAAGAATTTGAAGTGAAGGACCTAGGAAAACTCAAGTACTTCCTAGGGATGAAAGTAGTCAGCTCGAAAAATGGAATCTCTATGTCTCAAAGGAAATATACAATGGATTTGCTAAAGGAAATTGGTATGTTAGGGTGCAAGCCTATTGACACTCCGATGGATCCAACAAAGAAAGGGGGATGGAAGAAGAGAGCAATCCAACTAACAAGGAGAGGTATCAAAGACTTGTGGGAAAACACTTAACTCATACAAGGCCTGATATAGGTTTTGCAGTAAGTATGGCAAGTAGATATATGAACAACCCAAATGAGCTACATATGAAGGTTGTCAATCGAATTCTTCAATATCTTAAGGGAACACAGGGAAAAGGACTCTACTTTGCAAAAAATTTAAATAGAAACCTTGAGATGTACACTGATGCAGACTGGGCTGGATCAATTATTGGCCGAAAATCCACTACAAGGTATTGCTCTTATGTTTGGGGAAATTTGGTGACATGGAGGAGCAAAAAGCAACAAGTGGTGGCAAGAAGTAGTGCTGAAGCAGAATTTAGAGCATTGTCTCATGGCATGTGTGAAGGGATATGGCTCCAAAGAATGCTCAAGAAGCTTAATCTTTCTTTAGATTCTCCTATAAAGATTCTATGTGACAACAAAGCTGCCATAAGCATTGCAAAGAATCCCGTACATCATGATAGAACCAAACATGTAGAGATTGACCGCCATTTTATAAAAGAAAAAATTGAAAGCAAGATTGCCAACCTAGAATATACACCATCAAGTCTACAAACAGTAGATATTTTGACTAAAGGTCTCCCTAGAAATACATATGAAACTCTAAGCTCCAAACTGGGCATGATAGATATCTACCACCTAGTTTGAGGAGAGTGTTGAAAATCAATCAGCTATTTTAGAAATGAATCTTTTTGATTTAATGATGATTATTTCTGATTTCATTTAGTTATTTGTAGAGATTAGGAGTAATTATTTCTTTCTTTTTATTAAGTAACAATGTTTGTTTTTATTTAAGAGGAGATTATTTTCTTATCTATTTTAAGAAAATATTTATTTGCAACGCTGTATCCAGGCTTGAAATCACTTTCAGAGATATGGGAAAAAATACATTTTTCTACAAAAATCATAACAACAATTAAATTTTAACTCAACAAAATAAAATATGATAAAAATGTAGACAAATAGGCACACTAGAGCAAGTGTTTCCACTCGTAAACTACAACACGTTAAATTGGCAGACGTAAGTCTGGTCTGCAAGAAACAACATACAACACTCAACAAACTTCTGAGTATATTTAAAACAGTCATGCAAGTCTGAGAACCTAAAGAACAAGCAATAAAATATTAAAAATATACACTTATACATTTAAAGGTGGTAAGGTAGTTTTTGTATTCGTTTTTTCCAGGCAAAAACTGTCATATAGATGATGCTTTTTTACTTTATTGGATTGGATATCACAAGAGTATAACCACAGCTTAATGAAATTACCTTGCCACTCACTTAATTGCAATAAATCTCTTATTTTATCCGAGAGAGCGAAAATTACCTTTTCTTGCCCAGCAACAGGCTTAGGTAGACGTTCAGCTTCAATATCATACTTCAGAATCCAGAAACATTCGAGTCTTTCTTCCAAATATGATGCATAAGTACGAACCCAGGCAGAACAATCCCAAGCTGCAAGAAATGCCATCTTACAGTCAAATTATGCCACTAAGTTATTGAAACAAAAACGCAAATCTAAGATAATTTGTTAAAGCTCCAACCGTAGTTAAAAAGGATTAAACTGATCTATTGGTACCTATAATATTTGGGGATTTCCAATAAGGTATTTATATTTTGTAAGTGTTAATTGGGTCTGTAAAAAAGTTCTAGTTGGGTCCCTTTTGTACTTCTGCTAAAGAACTGTTAACGGTACGCTGAATCCAAGGACCCATTTAAAATTTCGTGAAACTGAGGAAACCAATTATATATTTACTGGATCCCCAACGATTAAAAGCTTTCTAATTGGGTCATCAAATCTAGCTTACCATTAGAAATTTCTAATGATAACAATAAGGAACTTGAAGTAAAGGACCAACTTTCCCAAAACCTTGAACTGTACTTTACAACTTAAACACCCTGCACCTAAGAGCAGTTTGGGCTTGAAGTGTGAACAATGCAAGGGACAAGCCCTGCAGTTAAAATATAACTTTTTATTTATACAAAGAAGTTTAGGCCATAGTCAAGAGAAATCTTAAGTTTCAAAGAGCGCTCACAACGGTATTTAGACATTACCCAGCAACAAATTGCCAGAAAATATCTCACTATACGTTGATTGTATCAAATTATCTAGAGTGTCGCATATGATCTCTAAATAGCAGTTTCATATTTCACTATATTTCTTCGCTTGGTTTTTTATTCGATTTAATTAGGACTAGAAGTCTACTACTAATCTAAATAGGGTTTAGTACTCTGTATATTGCATAATGTACAACATAAGATCATATTATTCAACGTCATTTTTCTCTCTTTCGCACCTTCCCTCACTCAAACCCTTTATTTTGAACAGGTATTAGGACGGTTCCATTCTTTGCAACCTGTCCTGCTACTATTAAACTGCCCAGTTCTCTCTGGTTTACTCTACTTCTCCGAACTTTACTCTTTAGCAACTGTCTTCTGCCTCCCTATTAAATGTGGACAAATTCCAGCTGCTCAAACCCTAGATTTTCTTCCACCGAGTCCAACATCACCCTGTCTGTCTTTCATTGTCTATCAACAGCAGCTTGCTTTCACTATCTGATGTTTCACAGGCTTACACGTACCATCCGAAGATCCTACCCCAACACCCACAAATCTTCTTTTAGCCGTGTATAAGACTGCATCCATTAATCTTTCCGAAGGTTACTGGTCTCAGTTCTGATCTGATCTCACCCTGTCCAATTGGACTTCTTTCTCTAGCACTATCTCTCCTTTTGCAGTTGCTGTTTCAGGTTTGTACATCATTTTTCCGGTACTTGCGAATGTGTTCTCCCCATTTTCTGACCACCTTACTCCAATTGTCTTCCCTAGTCATTCCACTCTCTAGTAAATTCAGTCCCCCTTTCCCTGTTCACTAACCCATGGCTGCTTGGCTCATGGAATGGTGATCATTTCTGACCGATTCTCCTTTCTCTGCGGATTTGGGATGATTTCCCATTTCCTCACATTCTTCATGGCAGTTATCTTTGCTTGGTCCTGATTATTATCCGGTTCTCTTACAAAACTAACATAGCATTGAGGAGGGGTAGAGAGAAAAACATTTACCATGCCATACTTTTCCCACAATTGAACTATACTACTGGTGATTTCACAACCTTCTGGAGGTGCCTTCTTTCCCATGGATTACACTACCGGTGACTTTCTGTCAACAATCATTCCAAGGTTAACTCATGGCAGCTATGGCTCATACCATTTGTAACAAAGAGTAAATTAAGCTTTGGCCAGAACGAAGTGTAAAAACATCTAAAATGTATATCATATGATATTGATTTAAAATTATTTACAGTATGCTATATGATCTCTTAAAAGTGGTTTCCATATTTCATTACATTTCTTTATTTTTCTTTTTCTTGATGTGATTAGGATTAGTAGTATAGAACAAAATGTCAATGGAATTAACCGGCAGATTCCATGCAATTAACTGGCAGGTTACTGGTGATTTAAAACTAGCAAATTCATAGCGTAACTGCTGGACATTTAAAACAGCAACGTCTTTTCAGTTATATATTTTTAACTTTTTAAATATTTTATTTTCTCTTTAATCAAGATAGATATATATATCTCGCAGTTTAGCTAACTAACAGGAAACATATAGCTCGTATCAAACTGTATTTATAAGAGCATTCTCCTGAAGAAAAACAGTTTTGTATATAATTTCTGAGTTTTGCATAAATAAGAATTAGTCTCTTGTATTCTTTTATCACATCAATATACACAATATCTTACTATTCAAAGTCTTTTTCTATCTTTTCCTCCTCAGGTAAACCCTATAACTCCAGAAAAACAAAAAGGATCGAACTCCTCACACCCACCCGGTTAAAAAGGCCACGTTTCCATGTAGACAGCTAAGGTTATTATTCAAATGAGAGACAACATAAGTTATTATTCAAGCTCTTGTCAAATGTGAGCTTATTCAAAAGCTTCACTCTGAAAATGGCTAAGAAAAGCTAAAGAAAAAGAGTTTATTTTGATAAAATTCTCTGTTAAGAGTATTGAAATGAATTAAAGAGAGTTTATAGGTAGGTTATAAGCTCTAGGTGAATGGTTCATGAATGATTTTATATCTAATAGATCTAATTAGAAATTTCTTAGACTCTATGGACCCAATTACAAGCTTTAATACTTGGAGATCAAATAAAAAACTTAAAGACTGGAAAGGGACCTATAGATAAATTAAACCTAAAAATATGAAGACAGAGTTAAAAATTAACCTATTGGGCTAGAATCATCTCTGAAGTTAGAAAGTTGGAGTACGCCCCTCCTCTTTGCGAAATTAAGAATTTCTTCTCTTAGAGTTGGATCACCATCTCTCAATAACCTATGAACGACGATTAATGTTTTCAATGCCACCTGTTAACAAGACCAAAAGAATTGAAATATAAGTATAACTAGACTAAAGCAACCAACTATTGAAAGTTACGTAAGAAAAAAAAACAAATATAAAGTTTCATAAGAACAATATTGCAAAGCACAACCTCGAAACCCATTACACAAATTATCTATTTGATCCAGCGAGCAGTAAGAGTGTATTAGATATTATGAGGTTATCAAGAATTCAAAGCTCCAGTAAAAGCAACAAATATTTTCATATCACAATAGTTCAAATTTGATGCAAAATTCATTTGATTTTGAGTTTCACAACAAGTACAACTACATCATGGAAAAAAGAAGATGGTCACGTTTACAACCATACAAACAAGAGTGATTTTATGCAAAATGATGAGTCCTCGTCACAAAATTTGATACATCTTAGATCAGGGTCCTTTTAAAAAAATTTCTCTTAAAAGTTTTCTTTAATCTTCCTCCAGCCTTATTAATAGGGCTATCATCCATTTGTCAATATTTCTCACTATAGCCTTTATTGAAACCGTTTCAGGCAAATTTATATAACCTCCTTGATAGGCAACACTTACTTTCTTCTAAGCAAATCCATTCACTATCTTATTTTTTCTTGTGTCTTTCACATCTCTGAAATCTCATCTCTGCTATATTTAAGGTTTGCTCCTTTGGTACTTTACTTCACAACCCTCAAATACCACAAAGCACTACCCTAATTGTTGTCTGGTAAAAAATCTCGTGTACACAATCTAAAAATCATGCCTGCTGCATTTCTCCATTTAATCTGCATATTTCGAATCCCAAGCATTACATATCTCCCTCGATCAATCAATGTCACTTTTTAAGAAAGAATTGTAGATACCCCTAATATCCCCATAACACTTTATGCATCCTCATACATAGCCTCACTTCATTTCAAGCACAAAAACCAAACTGATTTTCTTGCATACAGACCCCTCCTTGTTTCTTTTACCAGAGTAAATAAAATCCCGTCAGATGTTACTGAACAAAAAAAACAGAGAGAGAGAACTACACTCTACAATATTTAAAATTCACTTACAGCTTGAAAATCCATATAAATTTCATTTTGCCATTACTGTTTAAGATTCACATTCACACATCAGTATCAGTATCTCTGTAGGAGTCAACAATACTCCAACAAAAACCATAACTTCCAAATATCCACTTTTAATTAAAAAAGGCCTCACATTCACTTCACATCTTGTAAAAGCCACATTTAACGGCGAGCAACAACTTCAAATTGAAAAAAAAATAAAATAAAAAATGAAATGCAACAACCAAATTTCTCATAAGTGATGAAAATACTAGTAACAAAATATTTTGAACAGACTCATTGATTGAAACATATCGAAAATCACAAAATTTAGTGAATGACCTTATGCACTGAATTTCCTACCCAATATTTGAAGTTTTAATCAATGAAAGAGAATACTAATTTAGGAAAAATATCTTAGAAAGTGTGCTCTAAACTCTTTACACATAATACAATCAACATCTCTCAACCGGAAGAAAAACACCATAACTGGTTATATTAAAAAAAAAAAAAAAAAAAAAAAAAAAAAAAAAAAAAAAGTAGAATCACAATCATTTCACGTAACAAAAACGCTCCAATCACAAATAAAAAATTACCGTCCAGTTTCGCGTCTTGGCCAAACGGCGAGAAAGCAAATGAATGCAGCAAGCAACATCAGCTCTAGGCCGTGCAGCAGAAGTTGCGAACAAAATTTCTACAGCGAATGCAGTTTCATCGTTTCAGAATAAATAAACAAACAAACAAAATTCGAAGCCACACATAACAAACAAAATAACGATTACGAGTGACGCACTTCGAATGTGTCTCTCTTTGGGAGGACTCTCGACGTGGTTGGTGGCTTTCACTATGGCGACTTCCAACTCCTAATAACGTAAACAGAAAAAAAAAAAAAAAAAAAAAAAAAAAAAAAAAAAAAAAAAAAAAAAAAAAAAATAAAAAAAAAAAAAAAAAAAAAAAAAAAAAAAACGATCAATGAAAAATTCAATCGCATTCGATTTAACGAATGAACGAAAAAACGAAAACGAAAATGAAAAATTCAATCGCATTCGATTTAACAAATGAACGAAAATGAAAATTGAATTGAAACAGAGACATGATACCGCATAATAGCTATTGACATGAGCGAGGCCAACTTTGGTGGTGTCTTTGAGAGCGCCATAGGCTTTTCTCCAACTCTGAAGCGTGGCCATGCTTTTCTCCAACTTTGATTTTTGTGTAGAATGAACGAAAGTAGAAAGTGAAGAAGTTTGTGTCGTTGAAAAAAAAAAAAAAAAAAAGAATAACTGAAACGGAAGTTTGTTGGTCTATGGAACGTAACTTTCCGCATGAGCAAGGAGTTTTTTGGTCTTTGGTTGCCCTCACTGGCTGTGCCTGTGCATCACCATCATTATTTTAATCACTAATTAATTAGTTAATTAATAACGGTCCAGACTTGGACTTTCTTTTAAGAAAAATATACCCTTTTTATTATTTATTTTGAGCAGTTATTATCAAAGTACAATGAGGGTGTATGGTAAAAAGTGAGACAGAGTAAATCTAAATACATAATCCACATTAAAAGGTTAAATTTTAGTTTTTCCTTTAAATATAATAAATTTTGGTTAAAATTTTAATTAATTAAAATTAACGGAGTCAAGGTGGTTTTGTTCAGTTTGTTGAGCAGAATGGGTAAGTTATTGTAAATCTTTTGACAAGTTCGGATAAAAAAATTAAAACAATTTCTAATTCCTATTAAAATAATCTTTATATTTAATTTTTGTGTTGTGAATAAGTTTTTATTTACGTAAATAGTGGGGAACATAAGTTGTTTAAAAGATAACTTAAAAAGGGAAATATTTGGCAAGTCATTGGTTTGTATTGTTTCTCTTTATTACAAATAACTTTTTTCCTAAATATAAAATAAACTTTTTTTATAAAAAAATAACGTAAAAAACATAATATTATCAAAGATTTAATTTACAAATATATTTATAAAAATTTGTATAAATCTTAAAATAAAATATCAGATAAAAATAATATTGGTGTAAAGTAATTATAAAAAAGGTAAATAATTATTTATAATTAAAATTTTGTGAGAATTACGATAAATATCCAATTTATCATGTTCGTAAAAGTTGAGTGAGAAAATGTTTTAGATATATGAATAATCTTGATCATATAAAACAAGTTAAAAGAATCGAGATAATGAAATTATGTATTGAAAAAAGTTCTTCTTATAAACGGAAATCAAGATAAAATAAATGCTGAAAACAAAATTTTCCTATTATTTAACAAATCAAAGTATTTTGCTAATTTAAAATAAAAGCGTGTACCGATTCCATGCATGTATTAGATTGTTGTGACATGGAGGGTTTAGGCGAATGAAATTGAGGCAGTGCATAAGAGAGAGTTTTGTTTTCTTTAAGATATACAATGTTTGTTGCATTTAATAAATTCTTAAAATATTAATAATGTATTTGTTATTTTATATATTAAATAATTTATCTTCTTCTCATATTTATATAAACATCTTTTTCATAATTTATTTTTTTAACAATAATAAAAATAATGTTCGATGTTGTTAAGATATTTATAATTTAATATGATTAATTTTAAAAATTTAGTTTAACACATTATTTTCAAATATTCAGTTTTTTATAACTAATTAATGTTACTTAAAAAAATATAGTTAATATTTAGTTTAATATGTTGTTAAGAAATATTTATTAAATTTTTTTATTATTTATTAAGAAAGTTTGTTAATATTTATAGAAGTCAACAGTTTTTTACTTCATTGCAATTATTTGTGTAGGTGACTCAGTATGAGAGAGAAAAAAATATATTTAATAAATAAATTTTAAAATAAAAGTAATGAGGAGATTATTGACATATTGAGCATTTGTTAAGTGCAGGAAGCAATATATACAGTGCAAAAGCAATTGTCGAGAGTTCTTTATTATTTAATTTTACTTTGTTTTTTATTTGGAATTTTATAATTTTTAAAATATTTAAATACATTAAATTCGGATTGATTTTATTCTAAATTTTTTTATTTTTTAAAATATTTTGTTTGAATAAAGCAATTCAATAATTTGTGAATTTAATTTTCTTGTTTAAATAAATGATTTTAATTATTATCGAATTTTTAAAAAAAATATTAAACAATTGTTAAAAAATCTAAAATATTAATATTGATCATTTTTATAAGAGATATCTTCAAAATTCTACAAGATTTTTTATTTTATATTTATATTTTTCTTTTCAATATACGTTAAACTGGATTATTTTATTTTCAATTTATGAAATAATAGATTGGACTAAACCCACGTAAGATAGCATTGGATCATGCTCGTGTAAGGTCGGACTATGTTAGCTTAAGTAAGAGTTGAGTCAGGTTAATATGAGCCCAAGTCAAGTCGAGTCCGTCTAGGTTTGGGTTACATTAAATAAGTCTAGGCGCAGGTTTAGTTGAGTCAGCCTGGATCTAGGTCAAACCGAGTCAATCCAAGTCCAAGTTAAGCCTGGTCAACTTGGACCCAAGTATAGTTGAGTTGTCATAAGCGTAAGTTGAGTCGAGTTGATCCAGGTTAGGTCGAGTCTAGTTGAGCAAGCCCACATTTGGTTAAGTCAGGGCAAACCCACATTCATTCGAGTTGTGATTGATCCACGTTTAGTTGAGTTAAGGTTAACCCAAGTTCACTTTAGTTGGGCCAGACCCAAGTTAGTTCTAGTGCGATAAAGACCAAGTCAAGCCTAACCTAATCAAGACTAGGTCAAAATCAAGCGGAGTTTGCCTAAGCTCAAGTCGAACCGAGTTAAGGCAAACCCACATTTTAGTCAAGTTGGGGCGAGTCCATGTTCATCAGAGTCGAGGTCGACCCATGTTTAATCGAGTCAAGTTGAGTCTACTCGGAACCATGTCGACTTGAGTCAGCTTGAGCCAAGGTTGAGTTGAGTCATCCCTGGCCAAGTCGAGTCGAGTCAGTCCAGGCCCAAGTTGAATCGTTTCAGGGCAAGCCCATAATCACTCAAATCAAGGCGAGTCCACGCTCATCTGAGTCTGGGTTAACACATGTTCAACTGAGTTTGACTAGACTTAGGTGGGTCCTAGTCCAATCATGACCAAGTCAGGCCTAACCAAATTAAGACCAGGTCAAGTCGAGCCTAGGTTGAGTTGAGTTTATTAGGATTCAAGTCGAGTTGAGTCAAAAGATGGTCATGTTTAGTCGAGTTAGGCTAGGTCCATGTCTGTTCAGTTTGGTTGGGTCTAACTTGAGTCGGGTCCAGGTCAGGTTGCGCTCAAGTAAGGTTGAGACAAATCAGGTCAGGTTTGAAGAAGTCGAGTTAGGTCCGTATTACACCGAAACATTGAGTCGGGATCATGTCAAACTAAGTTGGATCAATCGCACATCAGGTCAAACCAGATCTACTAGAACCAAGGTCGAATCAAATAAGTCCGGCAACTAGCCCAAATTATGAAAAGCAAAATATAAATTTGAAAATGAGAATAATTTCAAGTTCTTAGTAGAATTTAAAAATGTTTAATTTTAAGTAATCTAATTGTTTTGATAAAATCTTAAATTTCAATTCCTTTAAAAAAATTATCTAATTAATATATTTTATCATAGCATTTCAAATTCTTAAAAAAATAATTATTCTCTTAATACATCTAACACAAGGTTAATGCATTCTACGTCACAAAGTGACTTTTTTTTTGTTCATTAAATTTTTCACTATTCACCAGGCACATACTCACGCTAACTCTCACGGGACTATGCCTATGAAAATGTTGAAACATAGGAATAAAGGTGGCATAACTTCATTGCATTTATTTAAATTCATTGAAATAGTATATCTTCGTGGCTTTTATACGGTTTCCCTTATGTCAAGCTATCATTATTTACTAAACAAGAACAAAAAGAAGGGACATAAGTGCGAAGCAGAGAAGAAAAAGAATTGAGACATTGAAGAGTGATAGGAAGAAAGAGATAGCCTTCGGAAAAAACCTAGAAATAAATACAATCAGTATTTAAACATTAGCGAACCTACATCTACATTGGTATTGAAAGTAGAAGAAGGAGCTCTTCGTGACTTTACAGTAGTGAACATCAATATACATATATACATATATACATATATACATATATACATATATATATATATATATATATGTATGTATATATATATATATATATTTATATATATATATTTATATATTTATATATATATTTATATATATATATATATTTATATTATTGTTTAGTAATACTATAACATATACCTCAGTACTCGCACATATGTTTTC
>Ga0209700_100833_pt1 | contig 61988 bp, 20 predicted proteins | sample SiratroredBW_FD_187528 | JGI IMG/M metagenome (GOLD analysis project Ga0209700, IMG submission 187528) | Root nodule microbial communities of legume samples collected from California, USA - Siratro red BW (SPAdes) (version 2) | ecosystem: Host-associated > Plants > Roots > Nodule | place: USA...
TTAAGTTATTATTTTAATTTTTAATTTTATTATTTTTTTACAATTTTATTAAAACTATTATTATTAATAAATATTATTATTGTTATATTATATACTTAATTATATTATTTGATTATTATATAAATATATATATACATATATTAATAATTAAATTAATTATTTAAAAGTATTTTTTAAACACTTTCTCTTCAAATCTTCGCTAGGTAGAAGAGAAAGTAAACAGTAAAATTATTTCTTCGATTTCAGTTTTTTAATAATTTTTTATTCTTCGATTTTCAAACTTTTTTCGCATACCATCCATCCTCGTAAATCCGGACCCTAAAAACTTAGGTTCTTAGAACTTAAACATACATCATAACAAATTTAAAGTACCAAAAAAAAAACTTTGCATTCCTTCACCGATCAAACACGAGGAATATAAAATTTCACAAATGTATATAAATTAAGAAAATAGAGAGTTTAAACTATGGGAAAAAATTACTAAGATAAAGATTTTAATTAGTTAATTTAGCTTACTTTTACAAGCTTTCCAATATAATCTAAAAGAATAATTAATGCGAAACATGTAAAATCCAACATAATTTGTACTTATATTTTTATAAGATAACTATTAAAAGATTATATTAACTTTACTTTTATTTTCATATCTAAATCTTGTCATTTGTCATTTTATTTTCTTTAATTAAGATAACTTTGAATATTTTTAAAGTCATTTAGGTGATGCAAATTTTACAAATTTATAAAGTTATTCCAAATCTTATGAATTTTTATATATATAACTATTAAAATTCAAATTATAAAAGTTTAATAAAAATATTTTAAAAATATTATAAGTCAATAAAGTCTTACTGAAAACAATTACATGAAAAATTCTTTAAAATTTAGGGAATTATAGTTATCTCCCTTAAAACCATGTTAAATGATATTTACATAATTTATAATTTTAAAATAAATATTTACCTATTTTATGTTCCCAATAAAGTATCATTCACATTTTTTTTTCTAATTTTTAAATAGGTATTTACTTCTTAGTATTCTTGATATTTACTTCTTAATATATTCTTAATAAGGTAACACTCTTATTTTATTTTATTAAAAAATAATATATCTTATTCAAAGAAAAAAAATAATTAAAGAAATATTTTAAAAAATATTATAAGTCACGAGGCTCCTAAAAAAGATTACATGAAAAATCCTTTAAAATTTGAAAAATTAAAATTACCTCCCTTGAAATTATGTAAAGGCATTTGTCTAAGCTACGGTTTTAAAATAAACACTATTTTTTTTTTACAATAGAATGACACTCGCATCTTCTTCGATTTTTAAATAAATATTTACTTTTCTAATATTTTTAATAAGGTGACACTCACTTCCTTTATTTTGTTTAAAAACAATATATTGTCTAAAAATTAAATAAAATGTAGAAAAAATAAATAATATATTAAGTTTTAAAATATAAAATGTAAAAGAAAAGTTATTTTTTATATTAAAGCAATATTTTCTTAAAAATATAATTTTATTTTTAATTTTTGAAGATAATTTATAATTTGGTGGTAGTTTAACTTTTTATTATATCAAATTAGTCAATTAATTATTTATACATTTAAATATATATATATATATATATATATATATATATATATATATATATATATATATATATATATATATATATATATATATATATATTTCAGAATTTAAATTTCAAATTTTTATAATCTTTTATTTAAATTTAGTTAATATAATTTTTTTATAGTAAGAAGTCTACTAGTTTCCTCCAAAATAATTAATGTTCGAAATAAACTACTAAATGTTTGAAATTCTAATTTATATACTTAAAGTAAAATAGATTTTTAATTCTTATTAAGAGACATTTCTATTAAACTAATATTGAATTTTAAATTGTGTTACTTTATTAATAATATAGAAACTTAAATATTTATTCTAAAACAAAAATAATGTGAGTGTTAATCTCTCCTTACAATTTAAATATAATATTTAATGAATTCAAAAGAAGACAGTTATTCTTGTATGATACAAATTGTTTTTAGTACTAGATAAATTTTTAATATATTTTTGTTCTTTCTTATTATTTTTATTTTTTGTTCTCTCCCGCACGGATATTTTTTTTTTCAATTAATTGAAATGTTAATGGTTATTTTATTTTTCAATAGTTTGTTACACTTATTGGAAAGGTAACTTGATTGAGAGTGAGAAGGAAAAAAATTATATAATAAATAAATTTCAAAATAAAAATAATAAAAACATTATTGACATATTCAAAATTTATTAAATACAGAGCAATTGCCTCAAAAGAGACACCAAGAGATCATACTCGCATTCAATAAAAACTAATACTAAATCATTAGTCATTTTACTAATTTACATTTTTTTAAGGATTCATATTAATAACCTTCAAATCATTGAACCACTTATAAAGACCTACATTCTCATTCTTGGTTCAAACTGTCTATAACTCCATTGATTCCAAATTTTTGCCATGAAATATATGCTCGATCTCCCAAACCCCACCCACAATGTGATAACTAGGTTTAGAATAATAATCAGAAAGAGACATTACAATTCACTTTGAGGACTCTTAAACAAATGACTAGTCTCTTTTCCTTTTAACAACGACCACTTATCAGCATCATTTAGTGCCCTTCAATCTTAATTTTAATTCTCATTTCCTAATCCTTCCTTCTTTAATGTTGTTATGTGTGCGATCAAAGGAAAAAGAAGTGGAAGTTCCCAAATTAAAATAACAATCTATTTAATTTTGTATAATAAAATATTTAATTTTTTTCTACCCAGATGTTTTCTAAAGCTTATTATTTTTTATAGGTAATATATATTTAAGACTTTAACTTCACCAGTTGAGAGTAAAATGACACCTAAATTATTTATATAAAATAAACAATAATAAACTTGAAATGAAATATCTTTAACATCTCTAATGTGTACCAAGCAAATATCTTTTCATAAATGTATACAGTAACAAGTCCCTCTCACAATTAATGTCTCTAGTAGTTAGGAAATTATGCCTATTTTAACAGTCATAAAAAAACCGGTGGTTAATTTTTGATACATGTGATAAACTTTTAATTAATATTAGTTAGGGATCGAAAGATGATGGAAAATCATATAAAATACATTAAAAATACTGAAAAACACGTATATCCGTATTCCTATAAAAAATAAATTTTGAGTATAACAATCATAAGGTGTAAATTCATTAAATAATGAATTTGATAGTTGTTGTTTTGAACATGAATAGGAAGATTATTCTTTAATACTTTGATGCAGAAGAGTGACCTACCAGTTTGTATGAAGGCACGTGGCAGTTAAACTTGGTGAGAAGAAGAACCACGTGTAGGCTATGTTGGGCAGACATGATTATGACCCATAACTCCCAGTCTCCCCTCTAACTTCTTTATTGGGCGGTCCCATCGCAACCCTCCTTTCAACTTGGACCACCGTCGTTTTGTCCTGTTAATCTCCAACTGTTTTCGTTATATACTTATTCTTTAATACTCTTATTAAAACCTACTTATTTATCAAACCTCTTATCCACGTCACTGTCTTTCTTAACTCAGAAAGATAATCTGTGAATTAACATCAATTAATATTTTGGTTTGTATCAATTTTTTTAGTTTGTGCCTTTTGTTTTCTAATTTTGCTTAATTAGTAAATTGTTTTTGCTTTTGTTTCCAGACATTCCAATACTTCTACAGAAAAAATCTTAAAACAATTTTTATTTATTTTTCCATACAAATATTTAGAAACAGGAAAGAGATTGAAAGTAAGCGCTCCTATTGTAATTAAGAAATTAAAACCATATACAAAATGACAAGCAGATTTATGTTTTGCGGTTATTTTAGGTACTTGAGTATATTATATCGTCAGATAATAAGGTGCAGGCGATGAAAAGATAAATATAGAATAAAAGAAAAAATTGTAGGATAAAAGTAAAATAAAAATTAATGTTAATTTATGTATACTATTAATAATAATAACAATAATAATTTGGGATAGTAATAGTAGTGGTATACTTATTATAACAATTATTATTATTGTAATAATAGTGACAATAATTATAACACAACGAAGAAAAATTTAGAATGATGATACTGATAAGATGATATTTTAAAATAATATAGCAATGATAAGTGAAAAGTTTATATAAAGTTTAATTTTAAAATAACTACTATGTTTCTAATAATATATTTTTCTTTTTAATTGAACTTCATTCTTCGGCACTTTAGAATTCTGTTAATGAGCACATTAAAACTATTTTGATTAGATTTTTTATTTGAATATATGCTCATTTTTTCAGTTAATTTTAAAATTTTCAGTTTATTTAGATAAATACGTTTTACATTAGAGATGTATTTAGATAATTAGTTAAAATTCTGTAATGCAAGTTATGTTATTTGAGAGTTGAAATTATTTTTTAATACTTAGTGTCCAATTAGGTAAGAGAGAGCAATTTTACTTTTTAATAGGATCTTAAATTAGAGGATTATAAGTTTCAAAATTCTTTTTAAGAATTGTGATTGATATATTTTACTTTGTTTGTAAATATGTTCAATCAAATTAATTAAATGATTAAAAGTATCATTTATTTTGAACTAGTTGAACTAAGTGCGAATTTAATTAAGTATTTAATTTTGAATATGATCAAGTAATTTAAGTATAATCTTCTAAATTAATAAGAAAGAATATAAAAAAAAAAAACTAATTTATAACTCCTAAATTAATTTTAAAATTTTACATACGAACTTGTTGAACAAAATTTAAAAATTAAAAAACTCAATAACTTTATCTGATTAATATTCATTAGATAAATCTGTTTCGAGTAATTTGATTGTTGAATGAAATTAAAAGAATTAAAAACTTAAGAACATTGAGGATCTGTTTGTTTCAAATGACCGATTTGCGAGATGAAATAGACAACGCAGACTTACGGGAAAATATTAGTTTGGTTTTATCAATTTGCGAAGACTGATTTGTAGAAGAAGATTATTTTTTATCTCCTCTTCAATAAGAAGATTAGAAGAGAAAGCCACGTAATCCGTAAGTTAAATACAAATTTAACCTTATTCTTATTTTTAAAATTAAATCAATTATAATAAAATTAATATATAATTACTTATATAATATCATAATTATATAATATAATAATAAAATATACTAAATAATAAATAAATTTATTATAATTACATATAATATATATATATATATATATATATATATATATATATATATATATATATAATACAAAACATAATAATATAATACTATCGGATTATATATAAGATTAAAGATCGGATTATATATAAGATTAAAGATTATATATATATATATAATTGATTACGTATCAACGTAATTGATTATATACATATAATCGATACGAAGTTGATGTTAATTATATATATTTATATATTAATTTAATTAATTATATACATTTATTTTAATTTATTATAACAATAATAATATAATAATAATAACTAATATTTAGAAATAAAAATATTAAATATTATTAATAAAATAAATTATACTAATTAATAATATAAATGTAATTATGTTATAATAAAAATAATATCATTATTTAAATTAAAATAAATTGTATAATAATAATTTATTATTATAAAATAATAATATTTGTTTTAAATTTAATATAAAAATATCTAATGTCATGAATTTTATTTTAAAAATTTAGTTAGTTTAGTCTAATAAATTGATTATATTTTATTATAAATTAAATTTTAATTTGAAAGAAATTACATAATTTAATATTTTTATATAATTTTTAAAAAGTTATCAATTGTATTAAATAAATAAATTATATTTTATTTTAATTATTTTTAATCATAAGGATATATCTGTAATTTTATAATTTTATATATTAAAAATTATTAAAATCTTTATTACATTTATCCCATCATTCACAAACTTTCATAAATTTTCCACTTAAATCTTACTATTTTTTTCTTAATCCAAATAACTAAACTTTTCACACACTTTTCTCTCAAATCATTTTAAATTCAATCTCTCAAATCCACTTTCCAATCCAAACAAATCCTAAATGATGAGTGAACCAGGATCTTATTAGATAAAATTGGTTTCATTGCTAAAAGAACATTGGTTTCATTCCTAGAAGAACCTAGCATTCCCGAAGTAAATTTGGTCCTAATATTTTGTTGTTTGATAATTTGCAGTTTATAATACTTGATTTTAGTTATATTCTTTATCTTCATTATCATAAAAAAGAAATGGTTACACATACCTTATGGCCAATGCTCAGTATTTTCTGTTATAAATAAGTTGAATTAATTTTTGTTAAGATCTTGAGCATAGTTTGCTATGCTGATGTGAAAGAATATAAAATGTTTGACTTATTTTTCCATACTATTTAAATTTTACTGAAACGTCTATTTCAAATATGAATTCAAACTATTTCAGATTTGGAAATGTAGAAATACGATTGAGATCATTTGTGTTGTTGATATAATAGAAATAGTTACACATTAATTAATTGTTTAGCTTGATTATATTTTTATCTCTTTACATAAATTTGACCCTTTTTTATATTCAATTTAATTATATACATTTTTGTCTATAATGTTCACTCACACAATAATTATAGTTAAGAGAGAAAACTTACAATAGCCCCAAGAACACGATTTGAGCAGGTTCGGGTATCAAGGAGGATATTCAAGAAAGGAAGACCCAAAGGCAAATCATGAGCATTCATAGCTACTGCATTAACTTCCCTCAAAATGTGTGTAATCTTAACCATCTAGAACTTGCTAATTCAAAATAAAAGCTGGGTAAGGTGCACAAATTTTACAAATGGAATTTCAACACTGATTTTTAATAATTTTTTATCGGATAAAAATTCGAAATGCATATGATAACGTAAAAAAATGAATTTTATATATTGATTAAAGAACTGTCAAAATAAATAACATAGTAAAACAGTTGTCATATATTGTTTTTCATAATTCAAAAAATTAAGCATATTGTAATGGTGAGCGTAGTGGTGGCCTCTCTTTAGTATCTCATGGTGACGTTTCGTAGGGGTAAGTAATCAGTAATAGTCTTTTTATGATGGTTTCACAACGACGGAAAATTAAGAGGAGGGTGAAGAGCAACATCAAATCATGAAAGAAAAAAAAAAGTAAAAGAAGATTTTCATTTTTTTTTAACCTGGATAAGACTTCCTACATTGATTCAAATGAAAACTAACGTACAAACAAAGTTTTGCCTAATTTATTGATTTGTCACCATCCCTTTATTACGGATAAATTTGTTACAGTTACACTAAATCATAATTCAATATTATCTTTGAACTGATAATAATTGGAGTTTATAATTGAAAGAACCTAATTCAAGTTTATAATACTATGAGAATATTCCAAAGTTCACTTAAAAGAGCAACTTTACCCTCATGTAACACTTATTTAACTACATTACACTTGAACCAAATAGAAGGGGTTTTGAAGCTATATAGAAATTGTGAAATTATTTAGCACTTAACTATCCTTTTAAAGAATCACTCATATGCCTTCAAATGTAAGATAACAAAAGCAGAGAGAGAGAGAGAGGGGATTAGGACAATCCTTTGAAACTCACAACTTCTCAATAACTGTTGGATTGTATGCACTGATGAACATTCCCACAAAGTCCAAAATGATGGTCACAAGAAAGACGAAAACCAAACTTGTTTGACTGGAGTATAGTCGTAGAACAAATATAAGGTTTTTGTCGCAACATTACAGAGAGGACAAACATTAATGCTAACAATACCATCAAGGAGGAGGTTAGGAGGAGGTTGTTAACAAGTAGACTTTATTCATTTAGAGACTTTATTATATTATTATATAACACGTTGGATATGTTGATGTAGTGATTAAAATTTTACATTCAGGTGCTATCAAAACTATTCATACAGCGACAAAATTGTGTTCAATCTCGTTATAATTGAAAATTTGGATAACAAAAAATAGTCAATGTCATGAATGAAATTAATTTCTAATCCAACATATTTGGAGAAACTCGTGACAAAACAAAAATAATTTTATAGTCTAGTATTTTTACTAAACATGAAATAATAAATTAAAAATAAAAAAAAAAGGCTAAAACAGATAAAGAGAGAGTTTATAAAACAAATAGAATGATCAAATTTGCGAGACCACAACAATTTGTTTGGTATTCAAGTGTGAGTCTAAGTTCCATATGAGTAGAAATGAGAAATTTGAGCAACATATAAAAAAAAAGACTCACAAATCTAATGTCTTAAGGTTTTAGGTTGAAGGTAATATCATTCTTTTATGGATGTTTGACTCGGTTCTCATTCTTATAAAATATTCTTAATTTTATCTATCGGATTATCCAACACAATTAAGAAAAATATAATTATTTACAATTTAATTATATTTAATAGTAAATGATATTTTTAGCTCGTTCTAATATCTAATATGTGGATTTTTTGCTTGAGTTTCAAATTTTAAAATCTTGATCCAATTCTGAGAATACATTTTATTTTTTTATTTATTCAAATTGAACATTTAACTTAACATATTTATTTAAAGTATCCTTATTGTTTTTAATTGATTAAAATGTAAAAACAAACATGTGTAAAATTAAGAATTGATAAAATTAATAAGTTTTCTAAAATTTGAAAATCAAATCATAAAAGATATAAAACATAACAACGAATTAAAAATTTAGATAAGATAAAGTGTATAATTTTACTTTTATTTAAAGAAGAATGAAACAAAAAAATGAAGTTGTTTTGTCTATGATTATAAGTGTTTTGTAAAAGAGGTAATCCATTTTTAGTGGCTAACATTTATAAGGCGGTAGAATTAATTTTGTAAATACAATTTTTGCATACAAAGATTCAGACTCAATCTTATTTAAGGAGTTTGGTCATTTAACACTTGGACCAATAAAAATAAGACATTTTTTAGTATTAAATGTGAAATTATGTGTACAAAATGTTAATAACTGAGAATACATATCCCCTAGAAAAGAAAAAAAATAAATTTTTTAAAGTAATATGAAAGTTTGAGTTATACTGAGAGGATCGGAAACGTAATCTAAACTTATTCTATTCCTACAACCAAAGCTAGATCTATATGGAGTCAAAATAGTGAAAGGACACAATATATATATATATATATATATATATATATATATATATATATATATATATATAAAGAAACATTAACATTTTTGATAACTTTATAAGTTAAATTTCATCAACCTAACTAATTATTGAAGGTTTTTACACAAAACATATCAAGTTTACTAAATTTTAAAATTAATCAATATTTTAATATTTTATTTTTAGCGCATAATAGGATAATTGAAATATAAATGCTTTTATATTAAAAACGAAAATTATAAAAGGTGAAAAGACGTCAAATAAATAATTATCACGTCACTTTAATATCCATCTTCATTAATCTATTAAACAGTTAATGACTCACCTTAAAATTCAAACGAAAATAAACATATGATCTGAAAACCAAAAAAGCATTTTACTACTGCACTAAAAATAAAAATTATCAAAGTGTAAAAAACATATTTTACTCATGTGTCAAAAATTAAATACTTTAGTATTAATATTTCAACTATCATATGTATACTAATTTGAAACAAATTAATTATAATTTTGTTAAGTAATTTTACAGCCAACATAACTTATATTAAAAAAAATTATCATACATTAAATATAATCTCTTTATTGAATTATTACATAATTTTGAAAATTTATAAAATTAATAAACTTAATATGTTCAATAGAAAGTTTAACAAAGTTTAATACATATGAAGAGTTGTTTATCGGATGAATTATACTTAAAATTATTCTTTGGCTAACTTTTCTTTAAATCATTAGATTGGATGAAAATATAAAAAAATAAAATAAAATTAATATTTTAAGCGTTATTATGAAATTAAATTAATGTCTCTTATCTCTCCATATAATTACAACTTCAATAGAAAAAATTATAACATTATGATATTTAGGTATCCTTTCTTAAACCATCCTTTTAATATAAGCATGTTTATTAAATATTAAGTTAATATAGTTATACGTAGTTAAATAGTAAATTTAATAAAATACAATCGAGTTATAATTAAGCTACTAAATGTCATGTTTTTTAAGAGAAAAATAAATCTTTAATATGGCTAGTTGAATTAATTAATTAAATCTGGGCAATTTTTTTAAAGTGGTGTAATTTTTATCTGAAGTTCTCAAAATGGTGTATTTTATTTATTTATTTATTTATGGATATGGGTAAATGGTGCATCGGATAGACCATATCATTGTAAAGAAACAGTGTCCTTATTACACTATTTAATTTAACATTAAATGAAATCATGAAAAAAGAATACAATTTTAGTTTACTAGATGGAATTGTGTAACTAAAATTTCAATTAATGAATTAATTAAAATCTGCGAGAATAATGTACCTTTTTAAGATGGTTAATATTTTCCACCTATTTTTTTTTTTTTTTGCACCTGGTGTGTTGTTACTGTGCAACTAAAATAAATGGATGGACAGTTACAAAGTCATTTTATTTATTGATAAAATGTAATGGTTGAAACTAATTTTGATTAAGTAATTGAATAATTGTGAAGTTAATTTGAATATAAGAGTGGTTATATATTAAGAAGAAAAATTATCTAGATATAATTTAAAAACTAACAATAAATTTATTTAAAAAATTATATAATATTTTCAAATTTTTCTTTCTAAATTTATTGCTAAATTTTAATTTTATTTTAAATTATTTCTATATTAGTAACTAAATTCAAATATCCAACTTATATTTAATTTTGCTAAATATATTTTATTATTAAATTTTATTTTTATTTTATTTTTCTTTTCAATATCAAACTTACTCTTAATTTAATTTAATATATAAATCTCATACTGACATCATTTTTATTTCAACCATTATATATTTATCAATAAATAAAATAACTTTCTAGCTTTACATTTATTTTAATTACATATTACTAATATAACACATGTGCCAAAAATATAAGAGGAGGAATGGGTAGAGAATATTAACCACCATAAAATCATGCAGTATTCTGACGATTTTAATTAACCCATTAATTCAAATATTGACTGCACCATTTCTTCAAGTAAACTAAAATTCTGTTATATTTTTTATGATTTCATTTATTTCTTCACATTGATATCATACAGACTATCCATACCCAAAAATAAATAAAAAAATACACAATTTTGAGAATTTCAGATAAAAGTTACACAAGTTTCAGAAATTTGCCTTAAATCTGAGTAACATATTTATTTCTCAAATCTAGGTTTAAATTTAGGTATTTGACTATCTTATTTAAATTTAACCTTAATATATTTCAACCAATAAAAATGGAAACCGATAAAATATTTCATACAAGTCCTACCCTTGTTTATTCATTTGAACTATAATTATTCACATACCTTAAAAAGAACGTAAATATAATTAATATTGTAAAAGTATGAAAATTTATTTTATATTATAAGCTGTGTGATACTAAATTTAAGAAATATTAATTTTTATAAATAGTGTAAATATAAGATTTTTTTCACATTTTAGATAACATTTAATAACTATTGTCCGGGTTTAAAACATGTATTCGTAGAAAATACAATTTTAAAGCTTATTTCTTTTAATAAAGAACGAGAAGAAGAAAAAATATATCTCTAATATCAAAATAAAGTAAAACATTGAAAAAATTATTTTTTGTTTTTGATTTTAAGACTTATTAATTTATCTTGTTTCTTAATATTATCAATCTATCCTATACCATATATTTGTGTTAACTAAATAAAAAAAATATTATTTCATAATATTAGATTATATATAGTTTTTTTTGTTATCTTTCTCATTTTCTTTCTTTCTTTCTTAGCTATCACGTCTTCATTTAATATTTTTTTTTACTTACTTCTGGTTGTTTCTAATATTCAAAATCATATTTTTACTTGAAAAACGTTAAATATGTCCAATCTCAATCTAAAGCTATTATAGTTTATTTTCTATAAATCACAAGGTAAAATAGATAAGTTTATCTTCCTCTTATATTCGTACTGTACAAATTTTACATTATTTGTGAACAAATGATATGAAACCATTGTATTTTTTTAATCACAAACAACATTAATCCTTTTTAACTTTACTGTAAAAAAAAAAGCTTTGAACCGATAAATCTAGTGATAGGGTTTAGGAGGTTTTAGAAGGTTGAGGGCCTTCCATTCTCAAAATTACAAACTACTTTGTCACAATTTAGTGTGAGTGTTAAGTTTTGAGAGAGTGACAATATAGTATTTGAATGATGTTCCTTATACAACATTTTTTAAAACTCTATTATCTTATTTCAAATGTTACATTTAGGTATGATGTATAATAATACCAGTAAAATACAGATCTTTAAAAATCTTATAAAATATGAGCGAGCTAAACCTATTAAAGATAGATATTCATTTTGTTTAAAAATAATATTGCTTACATGTTTAATTACGAAAGTGTGTACAACTAATATATATAATTATATTGTCAATTTAATATTAACATTATATTATATCTCATTGTTGGTATCTCACTTATTATTATGTTAATTTATAATTTTCTTAGAATATCATATATCATTCTATAAAAATACCATTTATAATAGTTTATTAGTCTATTACTTTGTAAGTTATATTTTAATCACCATTGGTCATAATAATAGATAAGGAAAAACAACCTTCTCTCACCAAATATAAACATTGAGAAGAAAAATGTTAAATTCACAGTCATATAAACATTGAAATACTTATGGTACAAGTAAAATGTAAAAGAGCATGTTCTCTTAAATTAATGTAAGGATATAATTTGATTAGTATATGAATGGTGTTGGTCTCATAATGAAAAAAGCATTTAGAGAGGCAACTCCAAACCTACCTTATCTAACATCTGAGTAGAGGTACTGTTTCATCTGCCAACCATATAACTGAGGCATTTACTGCTACTATCCATATATCGCGGGGGCTGTCTTGTCTTTTACGTAAAACCTTTTCACTGTAAACTCCGCAAATTGGCATACAGCTTAGTTACGTCAATCATGTCTATATGGCACAGGATATACAGAGCCCGTATTTGATTTTTATTGGGACTATAAACTTATCACGTTTAACCACAGATATTGTAAACAAAACTAAATTTTAATCCAATAACAATATAATAAAAAAATATAAAAACAATAATGTACCAAAAGTTTTCTAGAAGCGATTACTTATAAATGGAAAAATACAGTAACAATAGTGTACCCAAAGTTTTGTAGAAGCAGTTTACTTAATGTGTAATATATAGGAACTTTGATTGGATTTAAGAATAGATTTAAAATATTAGAAAAAAATATTAAAGATCAAAGTGAATGAAAAATATACGAGTTTGAATTAAGAAAAAATTTATAAGATATAAAAATTTTTACAAAAAATTGTAAGTAATGTAATAAGTTTCATTAATAAAATAAAATAATTATTTTTAATATTTAAAATTAATATTATTAGGTTTTTAATTATCTTATTTTTATTATTATTTTATAAATTTATTATTAATAATTATTTTTTATTTATTTTATTATTATTATTATTTTATATTTATTATTTTAATAATAATTACTATTACTAATTATTCTTATTATTATTGTTTGTATTATGTTGTATTATATAATTAATTATATTTACTTTATTTTAATATAAATATAAATATTAATAAATCAATAATAAAAAATAAAATTAATTATATAATAAATATAATAGAAACTGCCACTTTCTCTTATACACTTGTCAAGGAATAAAACTACAATGAACATGTTTGAAAAAAAATCCCTTAGCTAATTTTAGTGGCAAAATGTGAAAAAATCTAATATATACCATCAAGTAGATTTGAACATGTTTAAAATTTGAAAGTAAATTTAGTTTATTTTTTGAGACGGATTTGGATTGTGCTTCGAATTATTTTAATTCCGTTTTGTTTTAATATTTTTTAAATTTTGTTATCATTTTATAGTAAATGTATTGATTTTAATATATGTATTTTTTTTATACAATTTAATTACACGTAATATAAAATTGATACATTATATTATGAAATCAGATTTTTGGCTTACATATTTTAGATTTTGAATGGTAAGATTAAGACTTAAATTAAGTAATCTAATCGAAATAATGAGAAACCCAACTCCGAGTTATGTTCACCGTTGATTTTTAAAAGAAGTTCTTGTTTCTTAGGAGGAAATGATGATACATCTAAGATTTTATGTAAATTATTTAAATCGCTTAACCACTAAAATAACAATAAAGAATTATTAATTTAGTTTATATACGGTTATGTAAAATATTATATATAAATACTTTATTAATTTAATAGAGAATAACCTTCTCTTTCCATCTGAAAATACTTTATATCAAGAGTGAACTACTTAATTTTATAAGAATTAAGTGGCACTTTCCAGAGACTATAACAAGTAAGAATTGAGTTTAAGTCTTTTATTCTTTCTTAACACAATTTTCTTACTTGTAAGATTTTAATCACAAGTGGAAAGCAGGGATGTTTTTATTGTTTTTTTATTTTCATGAAGTAGAATATATTAATTGAGAAAATTAATATCCCAGTTAGCAGAAGACAGGTGGGAGACTACCTTATTTTGTAGGCCTCAAGATTTAATGCATGAGCTGCTGGGCTTATAAATAGGTTATGGGAAGAGAGAATAAATTTTCAAGTTGTGGTTAAAACTCAGAGATAGTGTTAGCAATTAAGAAAGGAAAGAAGGAAAAAGGAACACTTTGGTTGCAATAAACGGATCTCTCCATCCATTGGTGGTTCCTCCAATTCTTTCTGACTTCCTTTTGGGTATTGGGTTGGTGTTCTTGGCTGGTGTACAGTTTTTGGACTCTGTTGCGTTTTAGCAAATTCACAAGAAAAAGGAAAATACAAAAGGAAGCATTTAGGTGCCTAGAAGAAACAAATATAGTGTGTGGAGGAGCATTTACTTTTGGCAAAGGAAAAGGTGCAACTGTTAGCAATATAGCATAAAAGATTTTGAAGACTCTTATTTACACTGTAGTGCAGGGAAATGGGGGCTCCTTTATCAACATGGCCGTGGGAGAACCTTGGGATATTCAAGGTACAGAAAATTTAGCTATGTGATTTGCATAAGTTGGGACCTTTTTCTTTGTTGTATTAATTCTGACATGGCTTATGTGTGTGATCTTACTTTGTTTTTCATTGGATACACACAGTATCTATTATATGGACCCTTTGTGGCGAAAGTGGTGTATGAATGGTTCTATAACGAGGAACACTCCTACTACAACCTCAGCTGGTGCCTTCATTTGCTCATACTAAGTGGTCTCAGAGGTCTAAGTCATGTTCTTTGGGGTTCTTATAGCCACATGCTTTTTCTCACCCGAAATCGACGGATTCTTCAGCAGGGTGTTGATTTCAAGCAGATTGACAACGAATGGGACTGGTAAAGAACTTGCAAAGGATTTGTTTCTCCCTTTTCTCCATGTGTTTAAATAAAATTAGTTATGTTGAAAATGGTCTCCTTATATGTTTGTTTTTCAATCAGGGACAATTTCTTGATTCTTCAAGCACTAGTTGCCTCCATGGCCTGTTATATGTTTCCCATTCTTCAGCATCTTCCTATCTGGAATGTGAAAGGTCTTTTTGTTGCTTTGATTCTCCATGTGGGAGTCTCCGAGCCACTTTATTATTGGGTGCACAAGAAGTTCCATGGAGACTATCTTTTCACCCATTATCATTCACTTCATCATTCATCTCCTGTACCAGAATCTTTTACCGGTGAGAATCATATTTACCCTTCTTTACTTGAATCCTCCTCTATAGATTTTTGGATCTATCTGATTGTTCAAAAGGAAGATTAATAGATGTTTATCTGTTGGAACTTCATAATAACTTGTACTCATTTTTCAAACCACGTGTCAATGTTGTGTTGGTTTTTAAAATATGACTTGTTTTCCTACAGCTGGACATGCAACACTTTTGGAGCATCTTTTTTTGACGGTAGTTATTGGAATCCCTATCCTTGGGGCCTCTTTGATGGGATATGGGTCAGCAAGCTTCATATATGTTTATGTTTTGATTTTTGACTTCCTGAGATGCTTGGGCCACGGCAACGTTGAAATTGTTCCTCATCAGTTGTTCGAGAAATTTCAATTTCTTAGATATGTGATATACACACCAACGTAAGTTAATTTAGAGCTGTTACATCCGTTAGTTTCACATATAATTCTCAGTTACTGGCATCACATATTTAATTGCCACTCATTTCACAAGAAAGCTCGCATTGATCTCTCAGATTTTTAAGAAAGACATGTGAAAAGCATTTACTGCATGACCTAAATGCAAATGAAACCGTACCTGAATAGTTGTGGCACTTGAGATTCTTTATGACATAGTTGAATGTTGGTAGAGAACGAAACAAGTCATGGATAATGGAATTGGAACAGAGTTTATATAAATTAGTGGAACTGTGATTTTTGATAATTAGATGAAAATCCTTACTTATTTTTCCTACTTTCATAAACCTTCTAAGCAACATCAGAGATTACCTAAATATGTGCTTCTATTTCTCTCTCTCTCTTTATCCATATATAAAAATACCATTAAGAGAGGGAAGTAGAAAGGACCTAAAGCTAACAGTCTAAGGTTCTATCATGTGAAGAGAGAAGTTCAAGTAAACCAGTGGTCCACGAGAGTTGAACTTCAACTAGATTTTGGCAACAAGTTGGGACTAACAGCTAAAGATGTTTTGGCTTGAAACCTATTTAAATTCTGCCGCATAATGTATATTTAGTTTTTCTTCCATGTCTTGTTGCAACTGCCGAGAGAATGACCTAAGAGAGCATGCATTTCCTAAATAGTGGTCCAGTCCAGCTATGAGTTCAGAATACGATTTTTTTATTCGTGTCCATGTGTAAGCAGTTGTGAGTTGTATGTATCATTCATTTCCTTTCCATGCTATTGTGCAGATATCACAGCCTACACCACTCTGACAAGGACTCTAATTTCTGTCTCTTTATGCCTCTCTTTGACGCACTAGGCGATACCCTCAACAAAAAATCATGGCAAACACACAAAATATTAAGTTCAGGTTCAGGTAATCTGTGCTATGATTTAATGAATTCTTCTATTATGTGTTTTGAAGTAAATTTTTACCATATAAGTGTAAATTTTTTACCGTTACATGTCAATTATGATTGCAGGAAACGGTGACAGGGTTCCCCATTTTGTTTTCCTGGCTCATATTGTTGATGTGTCATCCTGTATGCATGTTCAATTCGTGCTGCGATCCTTTGCTTCATTGCCATACACAACAAGGCTCTTTTTGGTCTTTGGCTGGCCCGTTGCTTTTCTAGTTTTGCTAGCAATGTGGGTTTGGTCCAAGACCTTTTTAGTTAGTTTCTACAATCTGAGAGGAAGATTGCACCAAACGTGGGTTGTACCTCGATGTGGCTTTCAGGTGGGTCCATATAAGTCCGAAAGCTGTACTCACTTTTCTTTTTCCACCGTGAATATTTATTTTTCTTCTTTTTCCTCATTTTTTTTGCAGTATTTCTTGCCATTTGCTACCGAGGGAATCAATAAGCAAATTGAGCTAGCTATCCTCAGGGCCGATAAAATTGGAGTTAAAGTCATTAGCCTTGCTGCATTGAATAAGGTCTGACATTGAACTTTTTCTCTTGCTATTTAATTTGCCCAGCATAGTAAATCGAACTTGGTTAATTAATTGAATCTGGCCTTTTTCTGAGCATAGTTGGTGAGGGTTTGAATGCCATGTAAGTACATCATAATTGCTGAATAGAAATTGGTGGGTCTCTTTTGCAACTTCCGAAACAAATTACACGTGGCCTCCCATTTTTGGTCTAGCTATACACATAAAAAAAAATAAAAAATGAAAGTAGTAAAATTAAGAGGCATTCTTCTATTCCGTGATCATCCGTTTAGGATTTCAATTCACAGTATCTGTTTTATGTTTGTCTGGCATAACTACTCTCTAGTTGCCAAGTCAATAATGGTGTGTTGTATAATAGTAACCTATGCATTTAGAAAAAAGAAAAAGGTACATGACAGATAAAATATTTTATCATACATTAAGTTTTAGCATTAATGGTCAGAACTTTGTGATTTAGTTACTAACTTGTAACATTATTCACTGAATGTAGAATGAATCGCTAAACGGGGGTGGAAAGCTGTTTGTAGACAAACACCCTAACCTCAGGGTTCGTGTTGTTCATGGGAACACGTTAACCGCTGCTGTCATACTCAATGAAATCCCTCAAGATGTGAAAGAGGTGTTCCTAACAGGAGCTACTTCCAAGCTTGGAAGGGCAATTGCTCTCTACCTTTGCCAAAGGAAAGTCAAAGTTCTGGTAAATTCTCTCAGAGTCCCTATTTTTTACCATTTTACTTTCATTGCATTTTGCTTTGTACAGCATTTTTTTCCCTTTCTTTTCCTAACTTGGCTTCAAAAATTATTCAAATTGAACTACTAATAATCTCAACTTGCAATGGAGAAAGAAACTAAATAAAAGTAAAAGAATCATTAATGATGAGAATTTTGCTTTCAATTGCTTAAGTTGAATTAGTGAGTAGTATACAAATTACAGAGGGGCAGATAAGAAAAATAAAAGAACGAAATAAAATCTGTGTTAATAGGTTCAAAGTGGTGGAAAATTTTAATTTCTCCTTGAGACTGTACTTTCCTTGCTGGGAAGACGTTTGACATCTACTTATTTTTTATTAATATAATTTTTGAAATAAACATAAGAAAAAAATGCTAAATAAAGAAAGATAATAGAAGAAAAAAATACCATAGGGTATGAAAAAAAAAAAAAAAAACCTGCTTGGAGAAAGCATTCAAAAATATCTGATTCAACAGTAACGGATGGTAAAAGATGAAATGAAATTGTGGTGCAGTGAAAGTAGATCCTTTCATTGTTTGATTGGTTGCAGGGTGGGGTACGCAGGGGGACTAATAGGTTGAGCCTAAAATGGCCCAATAGGAAGAAAATTAAATGATTGAAGGACAATGTTGAATATGGATAGAATATTAAAATAATATGATAGTATATATAATGTTAATTTAGTTCTACTTTAACTTTTCAAGATAAGGACTTGTAGGGTCTTTATTGTTGTCATCTATTATAAGTATATCTCCTCTTACTTTTTCCTTTTGAATGAAAATAACGAGTTATAATTTTAGATTCTGTCTAACTCTTTTAATGGTGGATTTATAGTATAATAGCAATATCATAGCTCATAGCTTCCTATCAACTATGCATATAGATGCTGTGAAAAGGAAATTGTTGTGCTTAGAAATGGAACCTTTCACAGTTTGATTACAGGCTGAGGGTAGCCACGGGGACCCTTTGAATCGTTTATGGATATAAATTAATGAGACATGGTGTGCTTTAATCTTTTTACATAGATGCTAATTCAAGTAATGCTGATAATAGTGGTTAATTCTCATGGTGTCATGATTCTTGATTTATTTAATCACCATTACTAATGCGCTGAGTGCTACTTTGCAGATGTTAACTCTTTCAACGGATAGATTTCAGAGGATCCAAAAGGAAGCCCCTCTTGAATATCAAAGCTATCTTGTCCAAGTGACAAAATACCAAGCTGCTCAAAACTGCAAGGTACAACTATGCCAATATAACTCAGGAAAACTGCTAGTCAAAAATTAACATAACGCACTCCTTCACTATACATCACTATTTACACACGTGGTTTAATTTTGGTGCAACTTAGGAAATTGACATATGGTATGATCATTATTCAAAGACAAATTATTGTGTACCATGAACTTTAAATGGTGCTTACCTGTCTTAATGCAGACCTGGATTGTTGGTAAGTGGATAACGCCAAGAGAGCAATATTGGGCACCACGTGGAACCCATTTTCATCAATTTGTTGTCCCACCTATCTTATCATTCAGAAAAGATTGCACTTATGGTGATCTGGCTGCCATGAGATTGCCAGAAGACGTGGAAGGACTTGGTTGCTGTGAGGTGAGTGTCACCAACTCTAGCAGTATATGTCTCATCTTATTCATTTTCTGTTAATTGATACATACAATTAAGTTCTTATATTTGTTGTTAAGCAATTAATGACAGAGTCATAGTATATGTCACAAATTAGTCTGACACATAGATGCATATGCAGTACACAATGGATAGGGGAGTGGTTCATGCTTGCCATGCAGGGGGAGTGGTACACAGCCTTGAAGGTTGGTCTCATCACGAAGTTGGGGCCATAGATGTTAACAGAATTGATCTTGTGTGGGAAGCAGCACTCAAACATGGCCTAAGGCCAGTGTCTTCACACAGTAAAAGAAACTAAAAGTCTTCAGTCAAAAAGTGTTTTTCTCAAAGTTGTTTCTTCTTGTTGTGGTGTATTATTTGCACATCACAGTCGCCATAAGTGTGGTTATATTCTTTGAAGTGGCTGTATAACATTTCTGATATTTGGATGTTAAAATGATCTCATCACACTCAGTGATTAATTCATGGCATAAATTAAGCCAAAGCAAGCTAGCAAGTTCCCATTCTGATTGCTTTTTTTTTTTTTTTTCAAATTTATTTTTTTTTTTTTTTTTCAAATTTATTATTTTGTTATTTTAAAGATTTCCTTTTATATTAGTTAGTGCATATGTTATCACTGAAAAGAAAATGAACTAATGGCCAAAGAACGAGAAAAGTATAATTTTATTAAAGGCACCGTTTTCAAAACATGGGAATGTTGTCCATGCAAGAGATATAAGTTGATACAAGTTTGTCTGTGTGACCACGTTTTTTTGAGCTTGAAATTCATGTAAATTCAAACCTAATTTGATTAAAACCTTAAAATATATGAGGCAAAATTGACTCAATCAAATTTTTTGTTGTAATATATTAGTCTTAGGATTAAATATAATTAAATTTTAGAATAAATATATAAAACTTAAATTAAGATATTTTTTATAATATACATTTAAAAATAAAATTTGTTGTAATATAATGTTATGTTATACAAAAATATTATCTATGAAATAATTGTTTCGTTAAAACAAAATTGTCAGAAAATATTAGGAATTAAATTAGGCTGGGATAATTTAAAACGCAATTCAAAGTCATCTTTGAACAATACATGAGACTCAGTTATTACTTGGGCTACGCTTGTCCCTACTATTCACAAACCATTCAGTTTTTATGGTATGTACATAAAGAAGTATTTATTATATAATTTAAATTTACAATAATCAATTAAAATTTCTAATAATTGATTTTTTAACATAAATTATATTTCAGATTTATGAAGCACAATTATTTTTTATTATTGATGATATTTTTAAAAATATTTAAGTTTATACATAAAGATGAAAAATATATTTGAAGAGACATAATATTAAGATTTTTTTTTTAAAAAGTACTTTTGTTAAAAAATAGATTTTAAAAAAATTATTGGTTTAGTTAACTAGTCTAATTTACGGATAATGGATGCTATCATATAAAAGAAAATTAATAAAGATAAATAAAAATTATAAAAAAAATGTTTAATGGAAAAATATGCCTTTCCACATCTTCTCAAGCCGGAGAATTCTATGAGGATTAAAAATATAAAGTTTTTATAAAACAAGTGTAATATTTATTGTTTCTATCAGTGTCACATGTGCACTTTTTAAAACACTTTTATTGTCTACTTGAGTCTTTTCCTTTCCAAAAAATATAGGATAACTACCAAACATTAATTTCTCCCTATATAAATAACTTCAACTACTATGTCTATTAATTATAATATTTTTAATAATGTTCTTATCTTTCTTTCTTTTACACATTTTAACAAAGTTTAGATATGAAAGACATAAGATCATATCTCAAAGTTAAAAAAAAAAAAAAATACTTACCATCCATTAGTAGTATCCTCAAAATTAGTGGTGAGATTTAAATTTACATTCTTATAAAATATGAGTTATATGTTAATCAATTGGACAATAATTGTTGGAAGTGTTTTAAGATTGTAGTGCATGTATTTATAATAAAATGATATAGAAATAATAGACGTTTTTCATATGAATAGAAGCTACCAGTAGTATATGAAGGAATAGGACAAATTGTGATTGCATTTTTTGTAACTAGAAAGTGCGAAAGTAAAGTCCTGTAATTTCCGTCACTTTGGCTAAATATAATTTGTTAGCATTTATTAAACGAAAAACTGATTCAATTATGTATGAGAAAAAGGTAACGTGGATGGGTAGTTATTGGTTGGACTGTGGACAGTTCAGCTTCAAAGCAGATTGAGTGGCCGGTGGGATCTCTAGGAGACTTTAATGATTTTAAATTACCTGTCATTTATAAGTTACAAGGAGTATTAGTATATTATTTATAATTAATTAAAAAAATACTATTCATGTAAATTTTAGAAGAATTATTATAATCTTGTTACTTTTTCTTTATCCCATTACTTATTCATTATTCTATTCAAATTTTTATAATAAACAATTCAATTTGATTCTTTTTTCTAAAATTGATTTAATTTAGTTTTTTTCATTCAAGTTGATCTTACGCTTTTAATTTTTATAATTAGTAAAAGTTTTAAACGTTACAAGATATAATGGCAATTTTTCACTGTAACTAATTAATTTGTAATTAGTAACTTATAATCGTTCTTAATTTGTTGCCATTTTTTTAGGGATGGTTTAACTATTGTCATGATTATTAATTTAGGTAGAAGAAGCCAATTACATTGACTTAGGAAATTATCAAATTAAATCATTTATTAACAACGAGACAAAATTGAATAAACAGTAGTTCAAAAAGTAATTAAACGTTTAGTATATAACGACATATTATTAAATAATAGCGCTAGTGTTAACACACAACCTGTTTTCTCTTTCCTATATCTATTTATTCACATGATATAACGTGTGTGCAGAATTTAATACAGGCCGATATAGTTGATTAACTTAGTTTACTTTCGTTTTTAATTACTGTAATTTTCAAAGGATAAAATGCTTTTTCATATTGTAACGTTCAAACGAAAACTACCTTCGAAAGCAAACATAAAATAGTTTCCACTTTACAAAATGAATTTATAACAATAATTTCTACAATATTAAAATCTGTATTTTAGAAAATAAAAGGAGTTATTCAGCCCCACTTACATAAATTCAGTATTGTAGAGCTAATGGCTTCTGCCTGTTCCTTTCTTTTCTTTTTTCTTCTCAATCTTCTTCTAATTATTTTTCTAGTTAGTTTTTTTCTTCTTTTTAACTTGGAATGACAATGCAAAGGGAGTTATGCATAACTTATTGTAAAAAGAAATAACAGAAATGGCTGAATATTTAAACTTGTTAGCGCAGGTATGTCCTTCATAACCTATGCAACTAAGTGGAACTAAGACCCGCAAGTAGATCAAAGTGTCTAGAATAGTTAAGTATTAGTGTTTATAATATTTATGTACAATTTTTTATAATTGTTCAGGGTTAACAAAACGACGTCTAATTTATAATAATTGTGAAAAACCGATCTTGCATTCTGCCAACATAAAATAATGATCAAACTTAACATTTTAATAATATGACTAGATCAAAAGACATCTTTTCATCTCAAAGTGTATCTAGAAACGTTTGTAATAATTTTTTAGGTCTCGTTAAATCTATTTTACCATATCACACTTTAACAACAACTTTAACAACATAATTAATAATTCCATAGTTCTTAATTTTCTTTTCTAATATTTAATATACATACCTCACATTGTATATTTTATTGTGACATTTTTTTAGTTGTTTTTATTCAAAGTGAGTAAAATATTCACTAGTTTTACCAAACTTGTAATAGCCTTATTAAACATGGAGTGGTTATTGGTTTATAATTTGTAAACATATGAATGACCTACTAATATATCAACCAACTCATGATTATGATATTCACATGTTAACTTTACACAATCTATCCTTGTTCACCATTGCTCACTTATAATGTTTGTATTTTTTCACCTCTTTCACAACTGAATAACACATGAGCCTTTTTTTTTTAGCTATTTGTTATGTCGAATCTGAAATGGAAATGATAAATTCAAACTTAAATACTAACACACATACTTATTCAAGTTGGTCATCAAGTATAACAATTTCCTATATACAAATATATTACAAGATTATAATATGTCACTTGTCGCATTTTTTATATAAATAATGATATATTTTACTCACATTCTCTCGATCGTAAAAATTTTACTATAATCTCTTTTAACTAATTTTAATATTATTGAATTACATTTCATGATTTGATGAATTTCATCCATACTAGTTATCTTACTTCAAAATTGATCATCCATTTCTATCAAACTAAATCTCCATTACAATTTTTCAGCACATAAATATTTATATCTAACAACAAACATTCCACACTTGTTTTTATTTTTACTATGAAATTCTTAATTACCAACACGATTCAAATTACATAACTTTGAAGCCATAAACATGCTTATGGATTAGCCAATCTAAAAATATGTTTTTAGCTTTCCAAAGTACAGATTCCACAATTCAAGGTTTGAAATAGAATTTCATATTGCACAATTCAAAATTCTTTTAGTGACTGTTTCATCTCAATTGTACAATTTGAAAATTAATCCAATGTAAATATGGATTGTGCATTCGAAATCATTTAGCTTCTAAATTATATAATTTATAACTATAATAAATAAAGTAATTATCTTGTCCGGACTCATTTTAAAAATAACTCAAAATGAGTGACAACTCCATTATTGCTCAAAGCCGTTGAAAAAAATATTCATCCATTGGAGCTAGCTAACTTGAATCTCTAAAAAACCTTAATATCCAAAATTATACTTTACTAAATACAATCCAAAATAAGAGCTGAAAGTGAACAAGTGGAGAGCAAAATGGAGCTTTCGGAGGTTGAAGAAGATATAAATCAGAAAGGCAAAGTGGACATTTTAAAAAGTTGGAGGTGTATGAGGAAAATATGGAGCTGTTGGAAGTAAAAACCTTGAAGGTTTTGCTATTTTATGGTTTTGTGACACATAAATATTCCAGAGGCCCAAAAGGAAGGTGTTGGCCCAATAAGCTCGAGGGCGGCTTGCATAGACCAAGCGACAAACAACATGACACGTGACACTAGCGGTTCCACGGAATCGGACACGTGCCCCATTGTCAAAGTTTGCAAACCGCCAGACAACGTAGTTCTACAGTTCCTGCGACACCAAAGTTGCATTTTCACAGAGAACGAAGAAGAAGCAGAAGAAAAGAAAATGGACAAGAGAGCGCGCCTGAGAGTTCAAAGGAAGAAACCCATTAAACGCAGAGGAATGAAAGTGTTTCTTAAAAAGGTTTTGGATTATGTTAAGTCTGATACTTTCATGTATGCCCCTCTCATCTCACCTCTACCCTCTCATGCTTTCTACGCCTCCCCTTCTTCCCCTGCTAAAGGTTTCACATTTACCCTTCATCTTTCGTAATTTCTTGGTTTCAACTACCATTGTTTTGTTTCATGGTTTGGTTGTTTATGATGTCTGAACGTTTCAGAGCTGGAATTTCAAAAGCCTTTAAAAGAGAAGCAGTGTTTCGGGAAACAAGTTGGGGAGTATCTCAAATCTGATGATTATATGTATGGACCACTGCTTCATCTTCCCCATTCGTCTAAAGGTACGCTTGCTGTATTCTGAATACTTCTTTGCCGTTTTCAACTTTAATTGTTACCTATTGTAGAGAATGTGTGTGCGGTTCTTTGCGATTGTAACATCTAAAATTGTAAAGTTTTCGTGTCAAATTTTATGATGAGTCGTTACAGATTCATATTTGAATTGAAGAGTGGGTTGCTAACCTAAAAGCAATGTTTAAGGAATAAAGTGGAACATCGCTGTTTACACAATAACTACTTATTCGTTAAGACCTTATATAAACTGTTTTATGAATTTTATCCAAACAATCCTCAATATGGCACTTGATGCGTGAAACGGTGAAAGTAGTGATTTGCTAGTTTGTTCAGTATCATATTTATTGAGAAATCCCACGTTGCAAGTCTAAATTCTTAGAGTACAGCTTATTTGTTTGCTTATCACAAAATCTGATGCCTTGTTTCACTTCGTAGAAAGATGTCCTACTATGTCATAGAGGCGTATGCATTGTGGTCCTCTCAAGTGTTCTTTACTTGAGACAATTCATATGAGCAGTGACATGTAGCCAAACGTGATTTTACTGGTTAAAAAATTACATAGTTTCGAACGAGTTGTCTCAATTTGATTATTTTTTCACTTGTTTTCGGTTCTTCTTGCCCTTTGTTTGAAAAAAAAAAGTCGGTTTTTAACCATCTTCCTTTCTTGATTGGTTGCATTCTGATTTTTGACTAACAGATTATAACATGCGTGGATTTTGTGTTGATCTACCAAATTGCAGAACCTTTGCACGACTATGGAATGAAAAGGATGGATGATTCAACTAGAAGGTTGACAATGAAAGTTAATCAACAAACTGATCGTCTAGGAAATACAAACCAAAGTTCCGAAAGTCCTGTTCCTCAAACAGACCTCTCTGATCAGCGTAAACACACAGAAACTGTGAAGCATACTGTGTACCAAATTTGTCGCTCAAGTGCTGCTCCAAGTAAAAGTTTCTGCTTCATAAAATGCATTACTTTACTCTTAGCTGCATTAATTCATTAATTGTGTTTGTTTATGTTGCCAATTGTTGCCAGAAACGAGACTCAATTTATTGGAGGGTATTATAGGACTTAAAGTTTATTGGCCTTTCGATGGAGGATGAGGAGATTTACCGTTTTGATCGCTTTTGTCTAATTCTCAAGTTAACTAGTCGACTGCTTTACAATTTTAAGTAGAGAAATCAAATTAACTTGCTTTTAAACTAATTTATAAGTGAACTCAAGCAGACTAATTCATGGGAATTCACATGAACTTCTCAAGTCTAGATGTTTTCAAGTTTGTCAAATGTAATTTCTGTCCCAATTGATCCAAAATGACAGTGTTTATGGGAGAATATCTGCTCCTAAAAAAATAACTTGGCATACTCAAATAATAGAATTATATTGTATCGATGAAAAGGTATTGAAGGGCTAGAATCTCTTGCAATATAAAGGTCATTGCAGAGAAATGAGAGAATCCATTCCCTGTTTTATTCTGCCCTGCACCCTTTCCAAAGGCAACAGTAAACATATTTTCTAAGGCTCTAATCAATTGGCCAAAAAACCCTTACCATTATTCATTTTCTGCAGACCAATTGGTGATCAGTTGTAGTATAAGTTTTGTTTCCATCAAATCAAACCTAGTGCAGACAACTTCTTGTACCTTTTTGCGTGTCTTAATTATGATTGTGTGATAGATATTTACCAATTTACCTTATGTTTTTATATATAAGAAACTCTTGTGAATTTATATTTAAATGAAACCTTCATGATTTTACTTATAACCTTGAGTTTGACAACCTAGATTTTGTTGCTTAATTATGGTGTGCCAAGCTGACTTAGCATAAGGAATTCTAGTGCATCTTTAATTAAGAATGGTTTTGAACAGTTATAACTCTGTTTATATTTATGGTGCAGGGATTGTTACGCTCAACTCCCAGCTGAGAGCTCATAGTTGATTGGAACTTTGGATGTACCTGTAAACATAGAAGATAATAACCCACACAGGCTGTTTTTTTAGGTGTACATAGTATATGTTTATGTGGAATTTTATTAGCTATTATCGTCTTCGTTTTTCAATAGAATATGCTAATGTCATGTAAGGTTTTGAGTTTTTTCAATGGTAGTTTGAACTTCCTTATCATGGTGGTGGGTTTGTCCATCCTCAACATTATCAATGAGGACTGCATTTTGTTTAAACCGATCTTTGGCAAACACGAAATTCCAAATGATCGTTTCACCTACTGTCCAATGGCTGGAAGATCAGTCACGTTTCTTTCAACATTATTAAAATTTACATTGAATGATCACCCGGCTAAAATACATTGAACATGGAACACACCTTTATTACTTGAGGGGTTTCGAATTGTTTGTTTTAATTTTCAATTGATATTTTTTCACAATTTAATGTAAAAAAGGATTCGTTTGCTTTCATTTTATATTCTGATTATGAGAAAGGCGTGCGTCTAGTGTATCCAATTATTAGTCTTGTTTTTGTAGGTTATATATATCTAGTGTCTAGATCAGTCATAAAAACTCATTAAGTAACGATTAGTTTTTCTGATAAAGATGGCATTGATTGAAATGTCGAATGTCCCACAACCGTGATGTGTTTGAAGCTGCTATTGCTCACTCTATTGATGTGGATAACGCTCACTGCCAATTGCAAAATGAAGATAAGCACGTTGGTTTTTTATTGGTTTAAGAACTTAGAAGTTGATACATGCATATGCACGTACATATACTTTCTTGACTTCGTCGTTCATTGTTTCTTTATCCTTGTACCACTTTTAGGAGGCAGACAGGGAAGGTGTCCGTAATGTTACTGTTTTTCGTTCATTGCTGATTCGCTGTTGAGATATTTCTTCTTAACGTGCAAGTCATCTCCACTGTCACTTTCATTAACAGTTACTAGTTATGACAAGCCATTTGCATAATTCATTGTCGTTAAAAGGCTAATGCCTAATTGAAGTAAGCACTTCGAAGGTTTTCTCGTCAAATCTGGGTTTTGAAAAGTTGTATTGTACTTGAGACTAACCGTGCACAAGGTCTTCATGGCCTACTCAACTTAATAATCATCTGTTTAATGTCTTCGTCCTTCTACTTTAGTTGTTAAAACGTAACATCTCAGTCCCAGTTTTGACTTGGCTCGTACAGGATTCGAGCATGATGTATTTTACTCACCCCCATGTGGTAAATGCTATGTATTAGAGTGTCAGGTCTATTTCCCTAGGTAGGTTTTGGTGAAGAGACGTGCATGCACATTACGCATGCACTAGACTCCTTTCGTTTGGTCCCAACAATCCCATATGTGTAGCTAGGGGGCTCTGTAGAATATTACACTTCATCCTATGGTTCATGCTTTGATTTCGTGAAGGACGCAGCACAGTGAGCATCACTGGTGGGTTACATTTGTGGATGAGTGAATTACACATCACATTAGAATGTGTAATGATTCTTATTTTTTATGGCATATATGCATGTTATCAACATAACAACTGGATGTTTTGCAGAGTTTTGAGACGATCGAATTATAACATTAGCGTGCGTGAGAATTTTACTAGAGATTGGAACTGAACGAGATGTCACTTTCGTTTTGTGCCATTAAGTGACTTTATAAGTACAACCCCCGAGGATCTCGTAGTGGTAACTCTACCATATCTGGTCTGCCACTGTCAAAATGATAAGGTTATTGTCCTTAAAGCTATATATCATGCTCCGTTTTGACAACAGCACCCCTTTTCATTGTAATAATGTTTGTTTTTTACATCTCCTAGCTTCTTGCTGGCTGGTGCGGTATGTATTTTAATCTGAAGCTACCCTAGTAGTTTTGTTTTTCTTACCCTGCACTAGTAAATTTTCTTACCATCATGCTAATTCTGGCATGGCATTTATATCACAGAAAAAATTTACAAGCCAGGTTTCTGACAGTGAAAGGCAAAGAAGTTGAAATTTACGTAGGGTAATTATGAAATGGATGGAGAGGGGATGATTGCTGGAACTTGAAGGCAGAAAATCCGGAGGGCACATGCATACAATGAAAAGACTAGTCTATGGAACTCCTCATGATTATATGCTGTATAGCCTTATCACGAAAGAGAAGTTGTGGTAGAAAAAGCCTCCTGACACCTATAAAGGCCCCCTTCAAAGCTATGCACGTGTATGCCTATAAATACGCATACCCCCACCATAAAACCGCACTGCCATTGCCATCTGTCGCAAACGCCGGAAAATATTAATCACAGTTCCTGCATCCTTTGTATGTAAACTATATATATATATATATATGTGTATAAATATATATACACATACACAATACAACAGATGCATCCGAGTTTGATGAATTTTTGTTCCAAAAATGCTTTGAACATAGACACAATGATTGAGAATTTGTATGAATAGCATTTGAATCAAATGACAGACGTGTATGAGAGGTCTATGAAACTATGTATGTACAATTTAACATTAGTATTATTATTTCAAACAATAATAGTGCAGTGCCAATCTTTATCTGGGCTAGGCTGGTGTCTTCGCTAGTTTCAGATGCTCCCAAGGTTAGAAAAAGACGTGTAAGAATTTTTCTTGATAAGATTGGTCACCATCCGATTCCATGCTCTGGGATATAATCAATGAATTGACACCCCGTTTGTTGAATAATGCACTCAGCTCAACTTTTTCCTTCAGTAAAAACATGTCCTTGTCTTATAACACTTGCAATGAGCTTTTATAGAACCATACCTATGAACTCGAAGCTATTAAGAACGTAACATATTTGCCTTCTTCATGATTGATGTTACTATATTCTTCTATAATTTACTTGATATTGTATCAAAATATTACGTAAAAAGGTAAATATTTATAATTTTAACATTGTCTTCATGTAAATGTGTTATAGGTTGATGAGTATCTTTCTTTGAATGAGTTTGCAGATAAAACCAACGAGCGCAGCATAATTTTGGGTACCTATTTCGGTGATTTACACGAATCCCTCACAATGTGCACGAGGCGACGCACGAGCCCAGCTCTGAAAAGGACTGCATATTATGGCTTCATTATTGTCCTCCTTTCGAACAAACACATACACTTCCTATAGATTTTTTCTATTTAAATTTTCATAGAATTGAATAAAAAAAGTAATTTGAAATTTAATTTGAGGAATTTATATTAAAAGGCTGATGTATTTTCTAATAACGGTATTTTTAAAATTATGACAACATATCTTGTTTAGAAAATAATTTTTTAAATAAAAGATGTAAAAATCATGGATTTCATACCTTGTTTTGCACACTCCAAATGTTAGAAAGATTCCTTTTACATCAGGTACTGGAAAATGGAGAATGGAAACAAATTCGTGGTTAGAGTTAAATTATCCACTAATTATATGGGAATAAAAATATATTTCCTCACAAAAATATATGGAAATGTGTAGGATATTGCATTTACAGCACATCTACACTTACTTTTGTGACCTAGATATCTACTTGTATTTAGTACATTAATTTTGAATGGAAACTCATGTTATTCTTTTTATAGTTACAAATTACTAAAGTATACTGATAAAAAAACTTACAAATGATATTTTATTGACTTAATCTTTTTCATAACAAAACTGAGAACCTCCTCTTATAAATATCTTCATTTTCACAAAACTGTGTTGCAGTATTGTAGCAAGATCATAAAGAGGCACCCCACTCCCCCAAAAAAAAATCCTAGTTAATTATCTAATGTTTTCATTAAGATACAGAAAAACATTTATAATTAACAAAAGTGACATTTCGCACATATAATATTTAGGCAACGATGAATATAAAAGTGTTACTTCTACGAGTATGAATTTGGAGACATGTATTTATTTTTAAATACTAATATGAAGATACAGAATAATGATGGAGAGGAAAGAGGGAAAGAAAAATGAAATAATTTTCTATTATATATTTAAATAAAACAAAATAAATTTAATGAATTAAAAATAATTTAATTGTTCATTTTGTACAGGCTTTTTCTCTCTTCAAATATTCTCGAATATTATATGAGTGATGGTGAAAGATTAAATATTTTAATAAGCTATATGTTTTTTCAAAAGCTATTAAGTAAAGCGTGTTGAAAAATAATCTGAAAATAATTTAGACATACAAGTTCTTTCGAATATGTACATAAATACTTAACCGCTGAAACATTTGACACACGAAATAAATTCTCTACACACCTAATGGAAATATCAGAAGAGTTATTATAATAAAAGTATGGTGAGAACACTTCCAACAATAATATTTCAACTAGATAAATCTCTATTTTGGTATAGATCATTTACAGTTTAGGAAGATTGATTTGAGTTCATTTTTGAGTGTGGTTTGTAGTACGTGATATGAGATGATTTATAAAGTTTTGAGTAAGAAAATTGTGTGCTGAGATGAGGAGAAAATATAAAATTTGTAAGATTGTTCTGTAAATTACCAATTTATTCCATGTAAATTATCATTCTTTTTTGTGTATCCCAGTGTTTAAAATAATTATATCTATTGACCTTTTCTTTATTTTTTTTACAATTATTATTATCAAATTAAAAATAAGATTCTAAAAAAGTTATTTTCTCAACTAATATATTTTAATAAAAAATATTTATATATTAAAAAAATACATTTAATGCCAATTTTAACATTATACTAAAAATCAACCTATGAATCTTCATTAATTGATTCAAATCAATCACATATATTAATAAAATTTGTACTCAATTTTGTTATCTTTCAGTAAACCAAACTAACTAACTGGTTTTTCATCCATTTTCTTCTCAAGTCACTCCAAATGAATTCTCAATTCAAGTAATAAATTTTAATTAAATTATTTTAAACGAAATAACTTATAAATTATTTCCGTAAGATTTCATCAAAAGTTTATTGTAACAATATGAAAATACCCTAAAAACAAATTTTTTAAGTCATCTTAGATACCTACACAAGGATTTATCTAGTAAAATAAAAATCTAAACAAGGTAAAAAAAACTCCTCCAAACAAAATGGTAAAGGGGTAAAGTATTCATCATCTATTATATGGCCCTATATATTTTGCAAAAGACTCTCAAATAAAGTTTCCCACTTAATCTATGCCATGTAATATATATATATATATATATATATATATATATATATATATATATATATATATATATATATATATATATAGGAAAGTTGCAGGGTTTGAACTGATAGAGTATGTAGTGTAGTGACGTGTAGTCACAAATTGCACATCTGATCAAAGACAGAATCATGGAAGCTGAAAATTAAATTCTCGTCATATCTTGAAAAGACATGATCACGTATTGGATTAGGATACGAGCTCTGGTCATTGGGAGATGCCAGTGGTGTGAGTATCCACCACAAACTACTGTTGGAAATTGACACACCTCTAACATTTTCTACCAATTATTTGTGTGAGAGACCCTTCCACACCATTAATTTATTTGCCTATTTAAGCATCCTCTTCTTCCCAATTCCCCTTCAAACATAACCTCTCCTACATTTTTCTAAGTCCTTGCACTTATTATTGTAGTCTCTAATCTCTAATTTCTCTCTCCTTGTGTGTGGCTTTCTAGGCAAAATGAGCACAAGAAGATGGTCAAGACATGTGAGGGGAAGGAAGAGAAGGGCCAAACTGTGTTTGCCCAATAATGGTGTGAAAGTTAAACCTTCCTTGCAAAAGAAGCTTAGGGAGCTTCAGGGAGCAGTTCCAGGGAGTGAGGGAATGGACATGCAAAATTTGTTCCAGAACATTCAACAATACATACTTCAACTTGAAGCTAAAGTCACAGTCCTAAGGAGCTTGTCCAATTTTTATGGAGTATAGAGAAGGAGACACCAACAACACTCCTATGGTAGACTCCTAAGAACTCAAGCTATTAAAAAAAAAAAAAACTTCATCTGGGAGCTCTAGACAAAGGGTGAAGGTAAGGTTGCTTCTTTCCTTTGGGTGTGGAGGGAGTAATAAGGTTGTATTATATTTAAATTTTATAATAAAATAGGACTACCCTTTCGTTGCTTCTTGTGGCATTTTATTTAAGAGAAAATGTAAAGTAATCTTAATATTTCATATTTTGGTAAAAAAAAAATGTGTTCTTTTAACATATACAGTAAAGAAAATGGGTATTCTTTTTTGAAAGTTAATAAGTTTAAAAGTACAGTGTACTTAAATTCTTGAAGTATGGTTAAGAATGTTTCTTCAAGCGTACTTTTCTTCATTTTTGAATTGGGCTAACGTTAAAGTTAATGCAAAAAAAATCAATGTTTTAAAAAAAACATGTATGGACACCTTCGGCTTATGAATATTTATAGATATCAATTTATAAGTATTTACTTTGTGAGAGAGTATCGACAAACATTACTCATATTTGAAATATGAGGAGCTTGGTAATTATTATTTACAGTGATTTGAACTCCAACTATAAAACAAAAGAAACACTGTGTGACACTTAAATGAAAATCTTTGGCGTGACCTTGGACCATAACCATCAAGGCCAGATCCATCCACATATCATTTCCAGTTTTTGTATTCTTCAAAAACTACATCCCAAGTCCTAACCAACTAACCAGGTGCCAACTCATTCGCACAATGATTCCTTGCTGCTACATTCACTCATAGAAAGTTAGAACATTTAAATTATATATTATGATGTGAAGTTTGCAGAGCGGAAAATTTTTAATTTTCTCAAATGCTAAAACAAATGCGGCTTTTAATATAATGCAAAATATGATAGTATGAAACCAAAGATTGCGATAATGCAAGGATTCACGCACTTAAGGTCACAAATTGAAGAGCGTGTCACATTAATGGGCCACTACCATATCCAACTACTAGAGTACATAGCTAATTATAGTTGCCGGATATAGGATAAATTATTCTTCTATTTTACTAAATTTCTCATGCATTCATATATATATATATTTAAACTTAAATCAATTTACTAAATAAAATAAATCATTGTAAACTTTTACTGTTAATAATAAATATTTGATTTCTTATATAAAGTAAATTAGAAATATAAGATTTAAAGGCTATTTAAACTGTAAGACACATCACATATTTTGTTGATATAATTTGGTCATATTTAAAATTAAATATAAATTAAGATTTACCAGATTAAAATAACTTTATGGTTAAGAATGTTATCTTACATTTGATATAATGTATTGGACTAAAAATTGAAATTAATCCAAGTTAAGTAATAGTATTTGAAAGGAATGAAAAAATAATATTAAATCAGGTAATTAATGTATTTGAATTGTTGAACAGAGTTCATTTAATTAGCACCAAAATTTTAGTACAAATACTAAGTACCCTACAGAGACATCTTTTTAGCCTAATTTTTTGAGTCTTGAATTGGAAGATATCGTTATCTTATCCTAAAGTTTTTACTATAAAAAGGGAATAAAGGTTGATCCCAACATTCATTGGATGTAGAAAGACATGCCCGCCCTCGGTTATTGTGCTGCCATGTGTTGATTTTATGTATATAGAATTCATCAGATAGATGCTTTGTTTATCCCAAATATAGTTAATTAATAAACAATTACACTAAATGGGATCTTTGCTTGACCATGTCTTGGAGGGTGCATTTTGATAAAGTGTCTCAGAAGGGACCAAACCCTTGATTCAAGGCCATAATCATGGATTGAACAATTTATTAAAGACGTGAATATAATGCTGGCAATCAAATGAAACACACTTTAAGTCCAGTTTCTGTCTGTAAAGTTGGCACATTAATAAACAAAAACTCACACCTCTGTGACCATGTTGCTATGCACGTATGTATAGTCCTATCAAATTCAATTCACTGGCACATACATGACCTTCATGAAATCGTGATGCAATTCATCTTTGTCTTCTCCATTGGTGGCTTAAGTGACCAAACAGCAATCTTTTCACTTGGATTTTACCAAAGGAAAAGTTCATCATTTGGGCATTTTGATCTGATGGTGTTCTTACTGTGTATTATAAAATTACTTGTTTAAGAACTCGTTCTTTCAGAGCCACTCTTTTTCTAGAAAAAGAACTTGGTTTAAAAAATGAATTGTACTCAAATTTTTTGTCTAAATTTTAGACTGGTCTCTTATTTTGTTGTTTCATATAGAAAATAATTTGAATTTGAATATAAGAAATTTTATTAGAAAGATATATACGCAGGACAATTCAAGATAATATACTGGCATTATTGAAAATTTAAACAGCAAAGCTATATTTAAAAACGTTATTTATATATTTATTCCGCTTAATCTCCCTTTCAATAGAAAAAAAAATCAATCTTTCTGATTAGTAGAGTTTATCGCTGTTGGGTTGTGAATTCTAACGGGTGTAATTTACTATTTTAAAAGTTAAATGAAATTAAAATCTTAAAATAGTGACAACTTTATTTTGTTTGATTTTTTTTTTCAATTTTCACAGCATTAGATACATAATTATTGAAAAACAAATTGGGCTAATGGACTTATATATCTAAAGCTTTGTTTGCTTTCATTCATTTGGAGAGTAGATTTGAGAAGGTAGATTTGAAATAATTGGAGTAAATTGTGTGTGGATGATAAAGTTGTATGGATTAATGGATAAATGGTAAGATTTTAAGAGATTGATAGGAATGTTTAAAATAATTTGATAGATGTTATATATTTTAAGAGATTTGATAAGAATGTTTGGAATTATTTGATAGATGTTATATATTTTTTTAATTGATAGATATGTGAAATTACTAATTGACCTTTGTAGAATAATTGATTGATCTATATGTCACATGGCGCAGAATACCCACTTATAAGGGGTGTTTCATAACTTTCAATTACATCCTTGCAAATCTCTTATGGAATATCCTATCCTGCAAATCTTTATCAATCCATATTTGCAAATTAGTGCATACGAAGTTTAAGCTAAAGTGATGAATGTGTATAATAATTAATAAATATCTTTTATCCATTTTATTAAACAAAAGAAAAATAAAAACTATTGAAGAAGATAAAATGAAAGATGTTACGATCAAAATTATTAATAAAATTGACCAACATTGATAATTTTGAATTAATAATTTAAATATAGAAAATAAAAATTCTTTACAAAATCTAATAAAATTTCTCTCATTGGAAAATTTATTCTTAGTTAAGAAAAGGCATATAACATAACGTTATAAGCTCATTAAATTAATTAGACTTATCAAAACTATTAATTTAACTTAATATTAACTAATTTCAATGATGTGTTTAGATTTGATGATAGATATAAGGAGTGGGAAAAAAGAATTTGAAATAAAAGTAAGTCAAAAGCATGTGTATTTGTATCACGAGCAAGATGATTAGAAATAATAAGAAAGTTTATGAAAATTATAAGAGATGTAATTAAGATGGTTTATAAAATATATTTTTATTATAATTTTTAGTTTTATTATTATTATTTTATTATAATTATAATTTTTATTTATTATTTTATTATTTTTACTTTTAACAATAATATTATTAATATTTATTTTAATAATTGTCTTATTTTTATTATTATTTTATAAACTTTTATTAATATTTTTTTATTTTTATCAATATTTTAAATTTTATTAAATTTATTATTATTTTATTGTATTTACACTAAAATCTTGTCGTACAAAAGAATCTATCAATTCGTTTTTTTTTTTCGTGATCAATTAATTTTTTATTTCTTGATATTTATACTTTCAATACTTATTTTTCTTTCTTATCTTTTCACTAATCCAAATACATCGTAAAAATCATTTTTTTTGTGTATTATAAAAGATAAGTGAAGATCAACAAACTTAATAAGAAATAAAACTCACAAACTTAATGTCTTAAGGTTTTGAGTTGAAGGTGGTGTCATTCTCTTATATGGTTTAACTCATTTCTCATTCTTGTGTGTCTCTCCAAAGTTTCCCCATTAGATTTTCTCAACAAGTGGTATCACAGTCGATGATGCCTGAGTCTAAGTTTCAGACAAATTTGTCCCGTATAAGTGTGTTTATGCTCAAGGGAGGTGATGTCATTTTTTTATATGATTTGACTCATTTCTTATTATTGTTTGTCTCCCAAAAATTTCCCTTCTCGAATTTTTCCAATAATTTCTATATTATATGAACTTTAGGAGGGAGATAAAAGAAAGTTTTGATTTTATAACCCAAAAATCATTATTTTCTCTTTCAAATAAACAAACTTAAATATTACTATAAAGTATGCTATAAAGTATGTTGGGTGCTATTAGAGTATCAAAGTAATTTTATTGTGCCCTACACAGTTTAGAACAAAAAGAAAGATAATTTGATGGTTGAATTGGTTTCTTTTTTAAAAATTTATTATATTCTATAATATATTCAAAAATATCTTAAAGATTGAAAAAATATATAACTTTTGAAATTATGTGCTCCAAAAGATTAAAAAAAAACATAATATTAATATTACTAAATACTCTTAAAAGACTGATATACTTTTAACATATATTTTATACACATTTAATCCCCTTAAATACTCATGACAATATTATTCAACAATTAACTTGAATTTTTTTAGTGTAAAGACAAGTTTGTAGAAAGTGACCTAATTGAGAATCTCAATAATGGAAGGAAAGGGAGAGACAATGGTGAAACGTGACACCGTAGACACAAATGGGGGAAATCCCCTTGAACTCGAGGGAACAAGTGAGAAAGATGCAATTGAACCAAATGCACTTGAGGAGGAAGAGAAATAAACCACAAGAATGTCGAAAACAATAAGAAATGGAGCATATTTGTTCTTGGTAACATGTGGTGCTTCACCTTCCTCACCAAGACTGAATGGAATTTCTTCCAAAATTTGTCAAAGGTTTGTTTTCCGAAGTCTTTAACATTCTCGTGTTGTTATGCATGCTATTATAACAGAATAAATGATCGTCTTTTACATGTTTAGTATTGGGTTGCTTGGAGTATGTTGTAGATCCTGTTTCAGGTACAACAGATCTTTTTCGTTTGTTTCTCATTGGTTGAGCCTCATGGTATTGGTTTGCAGTAGCTATTCTTGAAATTAATGTTGTTTGCTACATCTTTTTCTTGTCATCATAAGAAAAATTTAAATTATTAACAAAAAAATTACTGATAAAATTTTATATATCGATAAAATATTATTATTAATCAATTTTATCAACAAAAAATTTATTATTATTTTATTGATAAAATTTATTGTCAAATTATCAAATTAAACTCGTTAGAAAATTAACAGATAATTTACGGACGAATTTAATTCGTTGATAATACTTAACTTATTAATAATAATGATAATATTGATAATAATAATATTAATTATTATTATTATTATTATTATAATAAATATAATGATAATAGTAATATAATAAAAAAAATCTAATTTGATAGTTGTGGTTTCTATTAATACCGAGAGATAATATCCCTGTTATAATGGTATGAATAGTAAATTTGTTTTCTTATTATGAACCAACTTGATTAAGAGATTATGTATTTAGAGAGCATATTAGGAAACGATCGAAGCTTTTATTTTAATTCCTAAAGATTACAAAAACTCTTGTTACCTTTTTAGATTTTTTTTTAATTTGTCGACAATACTTTTATTTTTTAAAATATATATTTGAACAAACTTTCAAAGTTTATTTTACATTTCTTAACATATTTAAAATATAAATTAATCATTACGTATTGATAAATATATATTACTAATTTAATTTTAAAAATATTTGCATGACACTAATTCTCGCTGGAGATAGATAAAATAGCATAAAAATAAAAATAAATATTAATTTTATCGTAAGTTCAAAATATCAATAGGTTGTGGTTATAAAGATGATAATATAAACTGATATATCGACTTGTAATGCAAAATGCCGATGGATGAACATTTCAACTTGCTACCCCCGCCCTCCTACGCATAATTTTTTTGCAAATACTTTTTTTTTTGTGTATGATTGTTTGTGTATATCTGAATATTATTTATAATTATTCTATGAATATAAAAAAATAACAAAAAAATATTATAATTGTACCAAACAATTTATTAGAGAAGAGTAGATAATTATTATATTTTATTTTCTAATATTCTGAATTTTAATTTTTTGTACCGAAAATATTTTTTTATTTCCGAAAATGATTTTTTTTTATAATCTTCCTTATTGATCTATAGGGTATACGTAACATCTCATATTTTTAGCTTTATTTTTCTTAAATATTATAGCTTAAATTTATTCCATCCTAGTTCGAATTCATTTGAATTTTGATATACTATATCAAATTATTAAATAGATATAGATATTAATTTATGCATATAGAAGATGCCTAAGTTAAGAGAATCTGAATGGTAGAAATTTGTTGGCCCAGTCTTTAATTTGATTTGTGCAATGCGAATAAGTTGGTGGTGCAGCACTCACTTCCCAGTTGCAGTTGGAAAATGGATAACCGAAAATCACGGACCCTCGCTGGACCACTTAGACTATACCTCGGTCTCTTTACTCTCCCATAAATCTAGCTCATCATAATATTTTTCATCGATTCTTAACCAAAAAGCGCGCAAACACATTTTTCGCTAGTTTTTTTTTTTTTTTTAATAAAACAATTTTAATAGGTTTTATACATTTCAACAAAAAAAATATAAAAATTTGAAAATGATATTACCTAATCTAGTCCGTTTCTAAATTATGATAAGTTTCTAAAACAAAAATTAAATGATAATACTTATAAATAAACAATAATTATGTTTTATCTTTAAAAGTTAAACATTACAAAAGGTTTATAATAACTTAGGTACCTAGTTAACTAACAGATTTTAGATTTTTTAAATAAATAAAAAAAAGTTTAATAGATACTTACAAGGGGTGCACGTGATGAGCAACGCACATGTGTCCCCAAATACTCACTTTTTTTTTTCGAATACGGAAAATGACATGGGAAAGTTACAGGCCTCAAATTAGCTAGTAAAGTATGAGTCCGAAATAATTTCAAATTTGCCGTAGAAAAATTGCAGACAGTCAATAAAAATTATTGTTATTCAGATTTTTACTGTAATTTTAAAAAGTTAATAAATTTATTTACTTCTTTATAACTTCTATTTTTTAATTAACTTTTTATTTATGTGACTTATGTGACTTCACATTATCACGATCATTCATGACTATTTTGTCACGAGTTAATCTTTTAAAATTCTCAACCAACTCTTCATAATATTCAGTTAGATGTATTTTTTATTTTTTGCAATGAATGTCCTTTGATTGAGGCCAAACATCCATAACTCGTCACTTACATCACAAATAGATTTTGACAAAATATTTCAAATATCTAGGGTAATGGGTAAATAAATATACTCTTTTTATGATTTCTAGTTTCAAAGACATCAACAACCATATTTTTACTCTTTGGTTTTTAACATATAGTTCTTTATATGACTTTTTTTTTTTTTTTTTTTTATTGGAGGCTTCACCTTCTCTCAAATATAGCATAATTCTTTCCTCTCTGTGGTGATATGTATCTCTATTAGTTATGACCATATATTATAGTTGGATTTATTTACGATGATGCTTATATTAAAGACACCTTAATATTAAGCAACTGCCGGAATTTATTTATCTGTTATCTCTCTAACTAAGTTTTCCAAAAATTAAAGAGAAAAAAAAATCCTAAATTCTATTACCAAGTTGAAAAATAATTCATTCCATACTTTTTTTTTTAATTTATATTGTATATAGGTATATTGTTCTTATAGTATTTTACTCCTACAAAAGGAGTTAAATAAAGAAGTTTATAAATCTAGAATATATTAAAAATGATAGTTTTATAAAATATTTTCAACAAAAGTATAATTTAATCAATTAAATATTTCCATTTTAATATATGGTTGTCATGATTTAAACTTAGTTTTTTTATAATATAACTAATTCTTATCACAAAGCTACATATATTTTTTAATGTGTTGCAATATATATATACTTTATGTTTTTTATAAAAATGTGAAATATTTTTATAAGATCATATACATAATTTAATTGTTAAATCATTGTCATAGATGTTGATAAAGTCATGTTAAAAGTATGAAAGTTATAAGATTTCAAATTTATCAATATAAAAATATACTAAAATTGATTAGAGTTAGTGATAATCACAAAACTAAAGTGAAGTTGACTTTGGAATTTTTAATATTTGTTAGGATTAATTCTTTAGTATGACATATTATTTATAGTTTACTCTTTCACTAAAATATTACAATAAAAATATATGTGCATTATTAAAGTTATTGAACAATTAAAAGATATTTAATTTTTCAAAAGATAAAAAAAATGCAGTTGAAAATGGAAGAAAAAAATATTGTTAAAATGTAAATAGAACCTAAGTTATGCGAAAAACATAGTAATGGTAGAAGGAAACAATTTGATAAAAATGTTGAGAAAGAAACTATAAAATCTTCTCCATCATTTATTTTTATTTTTTTACTTTTTATACGTGCATACATCAATTATTATTTTTTTACAGTTTGAATAACTTAAAATATATAATATTTTTTTTACTTTTAAATTTAATGTTAAAAATTATGGTCATTAAATAGTATAATTAAAAAAATACTTAAAACTTAATTTTTTTTAATATAAAATAAATTCTTCCATATTGATAAATTGAATTTATCTTTTAAAATTAAATAAAAAGAGAATATATTATTTCAAAAAATATATAGCTTATATAATAATATTAATGATTCTACAATCCGTTTCTCCAATGAAAAGGAGTTTTTCAAAGTTAAATTCAGAAAAACTTAAGATCAACTATGTTTCAAAAATATGGATTGGTCTTATTGTGTATAAAAAAGGAAATATCAAATAAAAATTAATAAAACTTCAAAAAATAAATTTTAAATGAAATTATAATAATTTATTTTATTAGTAAAATATGTTCATTCTTTGTATAAATAATTTACATGCATAAACTTTATATACATTCAATGATCTAGCGACCGAAAGAATCTGTCTAATGTAAATTGTAGAAGAGCATTGCTAGGTCATTCAATTAAAATATTTCAGTTACTACTTTTGGTCGTAGTGAATGAAAAAAACATGACGTAATTTTTTCTAAAATGTCCGAAATTTTAAATTAAAATAAATAAGTAGTTTACAATTAAAATAATTTTTTATGAGTATTAGCGTAAATGTCTTGCTCCTTCGTCCTCTTTTGTTGGAATGATGTTTTAGACAATTAAATATCAAAATTGTCTTTCTTCATGAATTTTTATCCACTGATGTGTACATCCATAACACAATTGCCTGGTATCAAAGACTAGAGATTTCCCATCCATGTCTGCAAGTTGCACCAAACCATCTATTGGTTCAAAAAGATTCTCAGGCTTGGTTTTCTCGATAATATGTTTAAAAATTGATAATTCCTTTCTTAAACCAACTTACTAGATACTTTAGTAACCTAGTTTTATTAATGAGAATGCTTAAAGTGAGTTTAACCATAAATCTCAATAATTTTATTCAAATTCCTATCCATGCACGTGAGATAAAATAATAATATTTATTATTAATTAAAAACTTGAAGGCATTTATTTCTTAAAGTAACAAAACATTTTTAGAATATATAAATATATAAAAGAAGCTCTCAATCACAAGGGTTCACTGTGTTATGTGGGCTGAGATGTATAACTCCTAACTAAAAATAAAAATGAATTTTAAATATAGATGCACATAAACTTAGGGAGAAATTCCCGTAACGGTGTAATTTCAGTATGGATATTTTCTTGATAAAAAAAAAAAATTGCTATAATGAGTAAATAGTGTTTAGGTAACATGATTTTATCAAGAAGAAATTATTCTGTTGCGTGCTTTTAGATTTTAGTTTCGAATAAATGAAATTATTATGAGAGCAAACTAGAGTTCAGTATAAATTAATGTTGAAATTATACCTTTAATTTAATTGACGTTATTGATTTATCTTAATTGAAAGTGTGAGTCACACCCACGATTTCAATGTATTTATTATTAGATATTTGTAAAAAACAAAGGGGTAACTTATAATGAATTAAAGTTATGATTTAATACCCCCAAGTCAAATTTATTTTTGTTTTGATAAAGTTGGATCATAGATGTTGAACTTTTTTAGTAAAATTCACAATTTCAACTTTCTTTAGTTTTTTAGCAATAATTTTTTAAAATATAGACTATATTATTAAATATTTAAACATAATTGAATATTTTAAATTAAATATTTAAATATATATATATATATATATATATATATTTAATTAATAATAACAATAATAAAAATATTAATTATAGTTATTTGCTTTATCAAACATCTATAATCTTCTTTCTCTATAAAAGTGTTCATATCAATAATAATCAATTTAGTATTATTTTTAAAATTGATTATGGTATGTCATCTCTTTTGTTAAAATATTTTATTATAAATCAATTAGTTCGGTATAACTAATTTTTATGTATAACATGTAATCAATGTGATGTGAAGGTTAGAATTTTGATAAGTGTTGAAAAAGGAAAATTCTGTAGAAATATAAGATAAATAGTGTAAGCATGAGCAATTTGAGGAGAAACCATACACATTTAATTAAACCATACACATTTAATTAGTATTCAAAGGAAAAGTAAGAACAATTAAAGAAATGAAAAAAAATATGAATTGAGACAATAAAAGGGAGAAGAACACACAACTTTTAATCCAATAACTAAAGGATAATTGCAAGAAGATTCACCATTTAAAAAAACTTATCAAGATAAGAACCAAAATAATATAAGAGAAAGTTCAAATTCTCACAAACTCACAAGGAATAATTTCATTCAATAGTCTATTATATCCAAATTTACAAATACATGAGACTCTTTTTTGTAGAAAGGAGTTTCATCTAAGAAGTGAAAAAGACAACAAAAATGAGTTAACTTTATTAATCATTAATTAACTCGATTAAGCATAAGTTAACATATGATAATTTCTTAAAATTATAAGTAATACAGAGTTACTTGAATCTAGAGATATGTAATGATTAAATATAAAAAACAATTATGACTTTTGTAGAAGTCACATGTGAAATATTTAATTACTCTTCAGGAAACACTAAGGGTGTGTTTGGATTAAAGAGTGAATTTGAGAAAGTTGATTAGAGATGAAAGTGTGTGAAAAAATTTGTTGTCTGGATTAAGGAAAAAATGGTAAGATATGAGTAAAAAAATTGTAAAAGTTTGTGAATGATGTGATAGGTATAATAAATAGTTTAATAATTTTTGATATACAAACTTATAAATTTATCTTTAAAATTAAAAAAATATTTATTTAATATAATTGATATTTTTTTAAAAAGTTTATAAAAATATTTTATATATAATTAATTATAATATATAATTAAATTTACTTTTTATAAATTATATTAATATTTTTATTTTATTGTAAATTTAGTTATTATATATATATTTTTAATTATTTATTACTGTATATTAAAATAAGAAATATTTTTTTATTTTATTTAATCATATTGTTTAATAGTTTAAAATTAATATTTTTATTAAATAAAAATCACCTTTCCCTCAAATATGGACATGAGAGGAAAGAAAGTTTGAAAAGACAAATTTTATTATTTTTCACTTTTTTTACATAGTTTTTCCAACATTCTCTTTGTTTCGGTCCTCAAAATGTTTCTATCAGTTGAAAACAAAGAAAACCTAAAAAACTCTTAAAAGCTTGAAGAGTTAATTGAAAGAGTCAAACTACCTTATATCCACTTTAAAATTAACATAGTTAAAAACTTACACAACACTTATAATTTTTAAGATGCACAAATTTTATTTAATACCTCTCAAATTCAATATATGAAATTTATTCTTTTTTTCAAGTTCACCTAAAACCTAAAAAATTACTAAAGTTCTCTAATATTATCTTTCAAAGTTTTGAGTATTTCTATTGTCTGTCATGTCTTCATAAAATCTCTCTCTCTTTTTTTTTTCTTTATCATATTTCTTATGTTTGTTCTTTTTGTTTGTTCTTCTCTTTCTTTCATAAATTGTTGTTCATAATATTTACATGAAAATGCTACAATATACGAGTGAATAATAGTATTTAAAACATTTTTTTTTTGTTCTCGATATCTTTTGTTTCTTTTTTACTCTTTTAAAATGGAATGCCATGCGTTTTACCAAAGCAGCAACCGAAACTAAATTTCAAGTAACTAATGTACAACAAAACGTATTACTACCAAATAAGACTTCATGAGCTGTGGACACATTTTGAGGCAAATCCACCCAATATTTATACCAGTAGCATAAACCAGAGGTTCAGGAACAACAGTGTAAAAAAGTTCAACAAGTTATACTGTAAAGCCTTCAAATCCAGAACCAGACAGCAACCCCATGACTACCAGAGAATGAAAACTGCTGAGCCAAAAAAAAATAAAAAACATAATGAAAACTTCTTCGACATAATTTAGACAAAGCTATCGGGTTAAACTTTGATGCACACTTCGACATTTCTAGAGACATAAACTCCTTCAAAATCGGAGCCAGCCATATAGATTGAAATCTTGGACTGATGAACCAATCAGAGAAATCAATAATGAACCATCTCCTCAAGATAAACTAGCTGGTAGGATATTAAAAAAAAGTCATTATACTAATATATATATTTGTGTGTGATCACTATTTAAAGTTTGAAGTTTGAACAGCAAAAGAGGTCCCACGAAGGTTATAGGAGGGAGGGCCAAAACATAGTCATGGATGGAGCAGGAAATTGAAAGTTTAAGGCAATTCCACATATATTCAAAAAGGGTTTGGAGAAAGCGTAAAACGTCTAAAAAGAAGGGAGAGAAGATGGCGACAAATTTAGGGACGCATGCACCCCGTTGCTTCCCTTGATCTTCCTAAACACACATAAAATTGTGACCTACGGGCCCATTCCATGACCTGTCCACAAAACCCATTCCTTCTTCACAAATCTCTTTCTTCAATCTATTTCTTTATATGTTGGACTATGTCAACTTTATTTTTAAATGCATTTTACATATATTCCCCTATATCCTCCTCCAAATTAATAATAACAAAGTGAATCACTGTACATATATATTCCCTTTTGCCTTTTCCCCTCAGTTTTTCCTTTGTTTATTTGAAACAGGTAAGTATACGTCTGATATTCTTGTAAACGTGAATTTCTTAAAGGGTGATATTGACAGACATTTGCGTCATCTAAAAGAGATGGACAGAGAGAAAGAGCATAGTTGGACAAAATGGGAAAGCGGCAATCACAATTTTGCTCATGTTGTTTCTTTCTAAGTGAATATTATTGTGGGAAAAAAGTGGAGAAAAAGATAGGTAGCTAGGTAAGAGTGTAGGAAGTAGCATGGTAACCAAATGAAGGGAAATTTGATTCGGGAAAAGATAAAATTAGAGATGACAGAGAGAGAGAGAAAAAGAAGAGCAAAGATGAGAGGTAGCACACTTTTGAAAGGCCCATGTGGTGAGCATGTGGGGATTGCAATGTGCTCTTTTTCTTAAGGCAATGCCAAATCCCAAGTGCCCGGGAATTTGAATTCTCGTGGGACCTGATGCACTCCTATCAGCATGTTTTCCGGATCCTGCCAATTTTCCTTTTCCTTTCCTTTCATCTTCTCTTCCTCCAAATTCTATATGCCTGCGTCCCCCAACAAACTCCAAACCCTAGCTACTTATTTTCCTTCTCTTCATTTTCTATAAATGCACCTACCTGAATCATTCTATTATATTCATCTTCACACCCATATCATTTCCTTCCTCACTCGATAAGATAATTAGAGTCTTAACGGAAAGAATTTTACCGTTCTTAATGTGTACACTCAATGATTTAATATTATTATTAGTCTTAATCAAGAATATGGCAATCAAATTTAAATACTTTTGATATGGGTATCGATTTTATAACTATTTTTACTTTAAAGGGGGAGAAAAACATGAAGTGACGTAGACTTTTGTTGGCTCACTCGTAAACAGAATGCTGGGTGCCTTGACTGAATGACCTATAAAAGCATATTTACCACATTCTAACTCCAACATTCCAGAAACATAGCAAAGCAAATTACTGTGGGGGGAAAGCTTATTTTAACCTTTTCCCCTTCTGGTGCTACTGATATAGCATAATAATTAATAAAAATAACGGCACATGAGATCATTTTTAATTATGATTTGAGAACATGCCACATGCATGAGAATTGTATGGTAGCCAAACATTAGTTTGCATGTCAACCAATCCGAAATGAAGAGTGCGCATTTCATGCCAACTCCTAAGGCTGTGCTGTTGTTCTTTCATTGCTATCTATCAAATCAAATCAATGAAGAAATCATCCATTGATTTTTCTTTTCTTTTTCCTATTTGCCAATGCAACTATTAACGTTATTACAAACAATACACTAAGTTTCTAAAAATGACTATTCATTGTGCCTGTGAAAGAAGCTATACATGACGACGGTGCTATATTAAATCTATCCATGCGAGGGAATAGCAGGTAGGGAAACAAACCAAATGCTTCGCTTTCTCTATTATTAGTTTATGAGATGAGTAGAATAAATGTAGTCCACCAAAATTTTAAGCACACTGCTTTTAAAGACAGAATAGAGTTACATACAAAAAATGGGGTTCACCAAATAATATACACGTCCTATCACATCTCATAAGAAGGACTTTTTATGCAAAAAAATAAATAAAAATCATATAACTTTATATAAACAGTCAAAATTTAAAATCATATAGCCACTTAAAAAAAAATCATATCTATACATATAGCTAGATAGATAGATAAAACTTCGATACTTTTTTCTGACTAGTCTGTGTTTTTTTATTTATAATTATGATATATTTATTAAATGAATGACTATTATCAACCTGTAATTCTGATTAATACCGCTATAAATTGAAAAATAACATAAACCTGAACGTTAGGGGATAAGGAAAAATGATGGTACTACTGTTTGTCACAACACTTTATTGATGAACACACTTCTTATTTATTGTAAATTACTTAATTTTTAATTTGATTAAGAATATCAGTAATTAGATTTATTTAATGTTGTTGATTTCATAAATAAAAAAGTACTATATTTTCTAAGTTACCTCCAATAATATCTATTGATAATAGTGTTCAAGTTTAAGCATAAATGTATTTTAAAAATAATAACGCTACATTAAATAAGAATGAGTTAGTTGAAACTTTCTTATAATTAAGTCCATTAAATGTGATTATTTTTTATTTTTAGTTTAATCTAGAGGAAGCAGCTTTCAATAAATTTTAATCAATACAAAATTGTACTGAACGTTAATTGGAATCATGTGTCGAAATATTTTTTTTTTTAGCACCATTTAAAACTTGTTGTAGAATAAACCATCTAAATGCATAATGAATTGATTTTTTTTTTTTATAAAGTAGCTCAAGGTTTTTTCTCGTAAATTAAGAACTAATTGTTACTTGATTACTCTTTTTATTCCGTGTTATTTAAAATATAAATAAATATCCATGTTGGATAACATATAAATATTCAATTTATGTTACATTTTATTATTAAAAACATAATATCAATTAATTCAACTCTCGGATTAATTAATCTTGCATTGAACAAAAAAATTATTATTATTATCACTACAAATATTATTATTAGATTGTCATGATTAAATATGTTTGATATTTTAAACACAATGATCATTCTATTTTTTCCATTATATAAGCATGATCAATCTAAATCGAGTTTTAACAACGTTTGTGGTAAAAAGACTTGCTGCCGCACAGGGACTAAAAATTCTGCTAACTTTAACATGAGAAGGATTTATGAATATATCATATATCATGACAAATTATTTTAGAAATAAAAATAAATGTTATTTATACAGCAAATCATACAATAATATTTTGTTGTGTTTATCATAAAAGATGAATTGTGGTATATGTATGGCATCCTTTTTTTAGAAAACTCAAATCCAAGTTTTACAAGAACATCAAGAAAGACCTGAGAAAATGTTGATATTTTGAACATGTCTAAAATAATATTAAAATATAATCTTGTGAATATCTTCCTTATCAATCTATATAATCTAGCACATGTAACACGTCATGATTAAAGCACGCTATATTTACTTCTTGAATTATTGCATAAAGAACTTTTCCAAGAACCCAAATGGAATTTTCGCTGATTTTATTTTGGTACGATGAAAAATAATGTGGATATATTCTTAATATATCAAAACATATATAACATATTAAAAAACGAAAGCGTGTAATTTTTTTTTTTTAATCAAGTCATTCTGATTTTTTTTTTGTTTAGTTGAAAACTTAATATAAGGATTTATTGCGGAAATCAATTAAGTCTAGAAAATACAAACACATCCTATTCCATAATTTCATTACCCTAAAACTGAGGGCACATATAAAAAGATAAAATACAAAGCTATAATCATTAATTAATATAATTAATAGCGATGATAAGGTACAATCTTTCTCTCACGGAGTTCCACTCGCGGGCCATAGGCACATTGTTTCGAAGTGAGTCGTATTTAGTGAGTTTTGTTTGTATTCAAAACAAAGATACCGATGTTAGGTTTGCATTACATTAAGGTCACCTTTATTCTTCTTTACCACTAATCTAAATACACTGTTTTCTTTATAATGTAACATTATTCTCTATGGTTTTGGGTAGTGGGCCAGGGACTCCATGTGCCAGCATGTGCTGTGTCTTTCTCTCAAAGCCCCACCACTCTCATCTTTCGAGCACATAAATTCCTTCTCTTCTCACTCTTCCTCTTCCCAACCCTTCTCCTTCTCTCTCTTTCTCAGATCCTCATCTTATACCACTTTGCTTCCATCAGTAACACTGCAACGTCACTCATCAAATCTTACTCTTATTTCTTCTTTCTCCATCTTCAACTCTTTCTTTCACCAATTTCATCAAGGTATGCCTTTTTTTTCTTCTTCTAGCGAATTGCTTGCATGTAAATCACATTAAATTGATTTTTCTCTAACTATACCAAACCCTAGCTAATTATCATATGCTTCACATCACCCTTACACCCCATGTTATGAATTCCAAACAGAATGCGAAATATCAACTCCGTCAAGCAAGAATTCCTCAAAAAATGGATATGGTGTCTCAGAAAATATAGCTCTCAAAAGAAGAACATGAGTCTTTTGGAGAGAAAGAAAGCCATAAAGCTGTCAGCAGATTTGGCCATGGCTTCCACCAGAAACAAAACCACTAGCTGGAGCAAGGCCCTCCTAGCCAATGCTTCCAAAAACAGCAAGAACAAAGTCCTCACGTCACACGTGCTAGGCTCATCATCACTACCCCAGAGGGTAAGGAAAAGCTCCACGAATTATTCCCGCAGCACAAGGATCAGAACCTGCAGAAACACCTTGCGAAGAAACCTCGCAGTCCGCAGACCAAAGGATAGGGTGGTGGCGAGTTTCATCGCGAAAAAGCTGGTCCAGAAGAGAACGCGAAGGCTCAAGAGTCTCTTACCAGGAGGAGAATTCATGGACGATGCGTCTCTGGTTGAGGAAACCCTAGATTATGTACAATCACTGCGAGCTCAAGTTGAAGTAATGAGATGTCTCGTCACAGCCTCAGAGCTCATGATCCTAAATCCATCGTAAATATCTCTCTAGAATATACAATTATAATCATCCCATATGCTTCATTATATTATATTTTTATAATATTATGTTTTAATATTTGTTTTCTGGTTTTGTAAAATTTGCCCACTTCACATTTTCTCTTTGTGAGATAGAAGGGGTGGAGAAAATTAAAAAGAGGCGTTCCCATGTATACGCTAAGGCATTGTACAGAGGTAAACATATATATGCAAGTCAATCAAATTAAGTTTTTGTTTTCATCATCATATTGATTAGTTTGGCGTATAATGTTTATATTTGCGTGTTTATCTTTCATTCGTCCACTTTTCTTTTGCTTATATCATCGTATGCCAATCTGTATGTATCATTAAACCGACGTGAGGAAATTGACAATACATGTCAACCAAGTTGATGTTTTGCAATAAACAGCAAATTAAACACGTATGCTAATTAATTATCTATATCTGATGTCTTGGCTGTTAGTATATGTGTGTCTACGCCTCGATATATTATAATCACAACACCAACAAATTAACTCATTACCCATGTACATGTGCGCAATGATCAGGGGGAAAAGAGATGAAACTCTTTGCAGAGGTAAATCCATTTCATTTGCCCAGTGGAGTACTGATTATTCAGGCCATGGTGCTTTTCTATAGCTGAATTTTGAGTGTGAAGACTGGTGCATGTATATATTTTGACCTATTGAGGTTTATAAATGAAAATTGCTTTTAGGTGGAAATGTTTTTAAGAATAAATGATATATGGATTTGTATTATCATCTAATAAAAATTACTACCCCAATAATTTCATCCTTTTTTATAATAATTATCTCGAAAAGTATATCAAAAATGTTTTTGACTAACTGACACTATAAGAACTTTTATATGTAATACATACATATTAAATTCTATTTATAAAAGCAAGACCAGATTGCAATATAACTAATGACATTATAGAATATTGCTACACCTTTATGTAATTACAAATTAATATTAATATGTGTAGTAATTAATATTATTTTTTATAATAATTATTTTATAAACCATATGGAGAATCAGTTTTTATTTATCAATAATGTAAATTTTTTACAATAACATATTGTAGAAATTAAATTATTTTTGTTATACCATTAATAAGACAAGCAAAATAAATTTTTTCTTTTCTGCTTTAGTTTACTATAGATATGCAGGCACAGAAGTGTCGACTAACATATTGTTGGACATCAAATCACATAGACAGAATAGAGCTGCTATAGATATATGAATCTAAATTCAGTTTATCTGGTATCAAATATCAAGTGTGTGTATAATAAAATATATATTATCACTGGACTTTATCCATCACAATAGGAATAACTATATTTTAACTACCTGTGTGGATTATGTACATTTTGATCTCGCATTATAGGTTTTTTTCGTCACCTTATTACTGGAGGAAATGTGTATCCAACTAATATATATACGTATGGTGAATGACTTTGAGTTTCCACAATTTTATTCAATGTAAAATATATTATTGGTGTAATTTATATTGTTTATATAATGCATAAAGAAAAACAATTGAACGACCATTTCGTTAAAAAAATATTAATAGAAATTAAATTATTTATATTCAGAAAAATGATTTATTGACAACTACTTTTTTTTTTTCATGCAACTATCTAACTTCTCCTTTCAATACTAAAATATTATATTTAAATGATAATAATAAATAAAAATTAAAAATAAAAATAAAATCATAATGTATTTAGTTTTATGATAGGTATATAAAATGGTGAGACTGTGAAAATATCATTATTCTATTATAAAAATATGATTTGGTGATTATATATATTTCTTATACTAATAACTTATTTATTAATATAATGCATCATGCTATTAACATGCACGTCTATATCTATATCAGTAGTTATTGGATGACATGTATACACATTAATGGATAATTCATCAGTGATTGAAATAAAAACAACGTTAATATTCTGATCTACGAAATTTTTATTATAAAAAATGGTTTTAAAATAGTGTTAGAAAACTTTCAAAATTAGTTTAACTGCTATTAAAAAGGATAAAGTGCTACATATATATATATATATATATATATATATATATATATATATATATATATATATATATATATATATATATATCATAAAATCGATGTCAAAATTACGTTGTAACATTGATTATTTGAACAACATATGTCGTATACAAATTTGTTATTTGAGTAACATATAATTGTTTTGTTTTAACCGATGTTTGATTAGGAAAATACAACATTTAATTTTGCCTTGGATGTTATTTGGGTTGAATTCCACATCGTTATTATATAATATTTGATGTAGTTTTATTGTCACTTTAATTTTAAGAAAGTTCCACCGGTTAACAATATGTATTTTTATGCAAACCCAAACAGTTTATTTAATATTCATATATGTGTGTGTTTTTTTTTTCTATTCAAATCAAAAACCAGTTGGATTAAAATTAAATTACACAATTTATGAAATGAAAATCTTAACTAAAGTCAAGTTCCTATTCCTAACTCTTAATAGAAGGAATTTGCTAACTCAATGCAATTGATGAATTCATGTCGGTTCCAGTGTGAAGATCCCTTAATGCCTGTGATGTTTAACAAACATTTGTCAATGTTATATAATAAATTATAATTATTTATATTTATTGTGGTAAATAAGGATATGACATGTACGCCCAGATATTCTTAAAGCCCCCAAACGTTTCACACAAAGGGATTCTATATTGTTGACTATACTAAATATACGATCTAATTATGTAATGAATAATAAAAGATATCTTCGACATTTCCTAATTAGTCAAAATAATTACTTTTACTTGAATGCAATCAATTTTGTTGGATTTACCCCGTTATTACCTGTAAATTCCTCAAATCATTTTTAAAAACTTATATTATTATAATATGTATTGTGAGCTATTTTGCCAAAATCATATTAATTATACTGGATATTTCTATGGATTTTGTAACAACACTTAAATTTATATTCTTTTTAATATGGTTTAGAAGTTTATCTTAATAAGGTTGGTTAAATTTATCGTGCTACCTATTATTAAATATTTATTTATAAATATTTAATTTTACCTATAAAATATTTATATGTCAATGACAAAAATCCAATATATATTAAAAATAAAATTAATTTATAATATATAAGTGATAATAAAATTCATTTTATAAATTAATTTTATGAAAATGAGTTACTATCATTAATATTGACCATAAATCTCACAAAAAATAATAATTATGAAAATATTCTTTGCAATAAAATCAAACAACCAATAATTTCACTATACTGTTAGAACAAAAGTGTGGTTACCCAACCATATTGTTACCACTTCCTATTTATTGCCAACGTCCCTTGTTTCTCTCATTGCGTGTGGTATTATTTGTCCTCTTGAATACTATATAATATTATTTATTCATTAATGTTATAATGAAATAATTAATTAACAAGGACTGGATTTTGTGAAGTGTTTCTTCTTGCAAATTTTAGAACTAAAATAAGTTTTTTCATTATCCATTCACAGTGACGTCTTAGATAGGAACAATTAGTGGATGAGTTATATAAATTAAGAATATATAAACAGTGAGTTTGAATATATTTTATTCCAGATTGAAAAGAAATCACTCATAAAATATATATAAACTGGGAGAAACCCTCACCATTCCTTTTTGAAGTGCAATAATAAGCCTATATATTATGATTAATAAAATTTAAGTATAATAAATTTGTAACCACTAGGAGAGAAAACCTCCCCACTCCTTTTTTGAAGTGCAATAAGAAGCTTGTCCCTCACATTAGCTGTTATAAGACTTACGCCATTAATTAGCGATGAAAACGATTCCACGCTAATTAATTGGTATCAATGAAACGTGTTCTTAACATAATATGAGCTTTTTGAAGTGGATGTGTGAAAAGCATAGAGTTTATTCCATTACTTGTTTTTCTTGAATAGTGATTATTAAGAAAATGATTGATTTTTTTTTTAAATTTATATTAAAACAGTTAATATAAATTCTATATCCCTCCTTCTTATTATTTTAATATTTAATATCTTGGTATGTTTCTCTTTTATCATAACAATATAGCAATTAATATTATCTTAAAAATTTAAAATAACCTTAATAAAAATTATTTAAAAATTACAACAGAGAAAGCTAAAATGTATAAATTTTAGTGAGATATTTATACTTTCAAATTATGCATTTAAATAACGGTTAGATGCGATAATAAATTAATCATATTCTTGTAAAATTAATTTCGAAGTTCTCCAATGGATAAATTTGTTATGCCTAGTATAATTTACATTGTACTTTACGGATTTTTCTACTTGCATAAATACAGCTTGTTAATTTTCTTTAATTAAAGTGAGCGAGGGTGCAAACAAACTTTACAAATATGATAAAACGAGAGAAAGAGAGGTTGTTATTTCTAATTACATCAAAATAAGCATCCAAAAAAGTGAAGATAACCATGAAATTTTGAAACTGTACATATGTTTATTTGAATATTTAAAATAAAAATTTCAGCGTGCAAAAAATATAAAATTTCGAACGCATACCTCATCTTATAAATGGATCCAGCGATAATTATAAGAAAAAAACAAACATTTACTTTTCAGTATAGTTATGTTTATGTATTTTTTTCACTACACAATTTTATAATTAATTCCAAGTAAAACTCTCCTCTTTTAGCAAAATAAAAATAAAAATTGACAAACAAGTATTCTGGCATGATTAATGAGTTTTTTTAAGCACACAATACTAATGAGGTTGATCATTGAAAATTGTGAATTGAATTAAATCAAGAGTTAGGTGATGTATTAAATCAATCTTTTTCACAATACTAATAACACAAAAAACCCACTGTTTACAAATAATCCTACACGCGCATATGGAATGACCTGTTTCTCCTCATTATATCAGTATTATATATATTAATTTTTAGTTGGACATTTATATCATTAACAACGAAAGGGTTTGTTGGATTACGAATTATATAAATTGATGAGTAATGTTGCAGATTGAAATACTCTTAAATATTTAAAAATGGAGATGAGTATTAAAATATAAAGTGGTGAATAAAAAGAAAAGTTAAAAATAATATATATGATTTTATATGGTAAAAGAAATTAAGCATAAGAGAGAGTCTGTTTTGTCCTGGAATGAGGTGATAGGATGGATTAGGCAAATCTCTGGAATTGGCCCTTTCTGTCAAACTAAAACTTTTTGTTGGTTGACAGCTATTAGTAATCAATAATAATGATGGCTTAGTTATTTTAGTTAATTAGTTTACATTTACTTACCCCTTTTTATACGCACCAATCAAATCAACACCAACTGTCACACATCTCATCTTTCATGCTCCATCATGTGGGAACAATAAAAAATAAAATAAAAGTAATACATTAAATGATTACCGATGAGATAAACATCACAAATATATATTTTTAAAGAATCATTTTTATCAGTCATCCTCTTCCAATATTGTCTTTTAAATCCAGAAAGACTGAAATTCTTTATATATATACTTCATATTTACTTATGTTTCTTTTTATTTAACATAATAAATACATAGGTAGAATGTTTAAATATGAAAAAATACATACGAGTATAATTTATAAAAAAGAGTAATTAATGAATTATTAATTTCACAAATGAAAAATAAATAAATAAAAAGTTTCTAAGAAAAAAAAAACGACGCTTAAGAGAAACCAAAGGAGTGTCTAATATTACCAATCTTCCTAACTTAATTATAAGTAGAATTAACTCTTTTTACACTGATTGGAAATAACATTTTCTCTGTTAATTTTATCCGTCTCTAGAAAACACGGGCTCTTTTTATATGTTTTATTATAATTTTAATAACATGTATTTATTATTATTATTTTTATTATGCTTTTAGTTCTTACCATAATTTTTAAACAATTTACATATTTATTTTTGTTTTCATATAATAAATTGATATTTTCTATGTTACCTTTAAATTATATTTATCGAAAATTATGTTCAAATTTAAAAATAAGAGTATTTTAAAATGGCAATGAATTGAAATTTACTTATAAATATACTTTTTTTTTTAATTTAATGAGGGCGAGGAAGGAGAGAATAGAAGGCTGATTGCGTAGCCCATGGCATGTCAATTTCTGCCTAAAGTGCGGAAATTGACTCTTTAAAGCGTAACATAGTGAATTCTTGGCCCAATTTGTAGCCCATGACACGTACTATTTTACCCACGTCATTCATTCATCTTTTGATAACATCAATAAAACACTAATCAAAATACTTCTTTATCACTTTACTTCTTTTATTTCATATTTATTTCATAAAAACGCATTTCAATGTTAATTGCAAAGATTAACTAAATTGAAGTAAGAGAAAAAACAAAAAGATAATACTTATGCTAGTTCATTTCAACCTAAGACTGTGTGTAGTTCTTGACAAACTTACCAAGTTTCGCTAACAATCAGTAAACATGAGTAATATTTGGTGTTTAGTTAATAAAATGGGTGTTTTTTTACTTAACCTATCTAAATTAACTACATGAGTATTTTTTTTTAAATATTTTTCATGCTCTTACATAAAAAGTATTCTCCATAACCTTACATACAATAGATGTTTGCAGAAAAGAGTTAAGAATCACACTGCTAAGTTTTGGTATTAGTTCTGATTAAATATTATGTTTCAAGAGGAGGAAGAGATGAGATGAGGAGAAGCATTTTAATGGGCGAGGGAAGAAAGAGAAATAAGAATTTAAAATGAATTAATTTTATAACTATTATTTGAAATTTCAAAACATAAGTAGGAATAATTCAATAAATACTGTTGGAGTATTTTAAATTCTCTTTTCCTTCTCTCTATAATCCTTTTTGCAGGGAAACAAAATTCAGATGGACAATTTTTCTCCTTTCCATTTCCTTCCCCTTCTTTTTATTTTCCTTGCATCAAAATTTATGTAAAAAAATTTTACGTTAATTTTCATATACATAAACATAGAATGCAGTAATTTTAAAAATTAATTTAAATTATAGATGTAAAAGTAAATTTTCACAAATTTAACCATTAAATGATATGATGTCGTCTTAATGATTAAAACTTTAGATATTCAGACATTCGTAATTATATTATATCGTTTTAATTATTATGGTAACGTGTAACCATATCTTACAAATTTAGTATCCGTTAAAATGAAGTTAATTGATTCTCAAATGGTTGAAATTAAGTTTATCTACATTTTTAACGTTTTACTATTGATTTTGTAAGCCATGTCTCTTTTCTTTTATTTACTCACAATATATTGAAGACTATTACATTATTATTTGGGTCTTTTCCGGACACAAAACTTTCTGATTAGATTTCAATAAGATCATTTATATATTATCGTATATTTCAGTTATTAATTTTCAGATAAATAATTATGAATTCATTTATACTTTAAAGTACTATTATTTATTTTTTACAGAAGTTTAGTCCATTATATTTGACATCTTTGCACTGGTGCGAATATAGGTTGGTGGTCCAAATAGTGGGTTATGGGCTTGGATTTGGGTGGTGATCCATGTCAAATATATTAGGTTATGTTTGTTACAACGTTACAAAAAAATATTTAGATATATTTTATTATCAGAAAAGTTGCATATTTTTGTTTTTACAATTTTTATTTTCATGTTAAAGAGATGTGTAAGTTTTATTCATATGAGAACGAGGGAAATTAATCTGTAAGCTATATTATAATTTCACCATTCTTTTATTATCTTGTTTCAATTAATTTTAAACTTAAAAAGTATTTTCAAGAATATAAAAAATGAACTAAACATATTTCGAAGTTAAGTACATATTTTTCATCTTTAATCATTTTAAATTTGAGCCAATTTTTTAATAGAATATAATATAGACACTGTTTTTTGGTAATACTCGAAAGAGAGTGACAAATGAAACATACGAAGGATGATGGTTTGACTGGGAGAAAAAAAGGAAGACAAAGATTAAAAAAAGTGGAACTCATCTTTTTGGCCTTCTATCTGAAAAAAAAAGTGAAAAGTTGATTTATGATGTCACATAATCTACTACACTCCGAAATTTCACCCTATTTTGCTATTAATTTTATGTTATGCTTGAGTTTTGCGCTCCTTTTTTTTTTAATGTTAATAACAATAATAATAGTATATGTCATTATTTATACAAGTAAGAACAATATATTAATAATTTTAATAACTAATAATATCATTTTTAAAATAGACTATTTTAAAATTAACCTTCATGTCATTTAGTTTTTAATTAAAATTTTAGTTTTAATTTAATAGTTCGTACCCATTTTTATTACCAGTCTTTATGTAAGTGTTGATAAAATAATTTTTTACTCAAATTTTAGCTCAAATAATTAAGCAAATATGTAAGTTGTTATGAATTTTTCATGTTTCAGTTCCTATTATTAAACTTTTTATTACTAAAGAGGCGAGATTGAATAAAAGAAATAACACAATTAACAAGTAATTAAGCCAAAAATAATACACTATCTTTAGCCAAAATGTTTGATATTGCATCTGTTCTAATTTTGATTTTTAGAAAACCATAATCACTTCAATAATGAAAAGAATAGAATTTGACATGGACTCAATTTCTCTTTCATTCCCCTTTTAATGTAATTTCCTTTTCCTCCCTTTGTATCACTTATCATCTCCATCATTTTTCTCATTTTTTTTCCTTTCTCGCTTCTTTTCACTGTTATAAAAAATACGATGAACATTTATCCGGGCTCTACATTTTGTCCTTTTTAATAATCAAATAAGTAGGAGTTCAATGATCCTAGACGTGTTTGGTACAATTTAGGAAGCAGGAGTTAGAAACAATCTTAATAACATCTCTAAAGTAAAATGTTTTTGCTTGGTGACATGAACGTAATGAGCAAGACTTGAAGCAAACCCTAGAACAGGTAGCCAAGTGTGAAGCCATAGCATACTCGATTAGCTTTACAGGGTCTTTTCAAGAGGACGAAAAGTGAATCTTTATCGTTATTATTTAACAAGTAACGTGATCAAGTGTTTAATTATTCTAATGAAAGAAGGTTTAACACTAATGATGGCAGTTACTTGCTTTCATTCATGGCAATCATGCATGTCTAGTTTCTATCCATCAAGATTGGCCCACTAGCATGCTAGGTTATAATGTCTCCCCACTTTTCTAGCCTGTTTTTCGTGTGGATGCTTATGTGGTGGCCCTGAGAAAAGGTCTGGTCCTCTGCCAATTAGCCTTTCATTATTTTATCATCTCAAGATGCATCATGCTTAGCCTTAAGTTTATGGCTTCCATTTAAAGATGCCTAAAAGAAAGGGGCCTCTTCCTCGTTCTTTATGCTAATCCCACAATCTTCTATTATGGCTACCATGTGTTATCTCTCATTCGAATCTTGGAAACTTGTTTTCTACAATCAAAATCTCTAAGCAAAATAACCCTTTCGATATCAGGTAGGTCCTCTAATTTCTACATCATCAATAAATTCACCAAAAGTTGAGTACAATTATATGAACACTAACGGCACTTTCCATCTGTAATATACTATTATTCCATCCTCTCGATATTCCTGCTCCCCAGAAACCTTTCAATAAAACGAGATATTAGTCATTGGACTGTAGTAACTAGTGCCTAAAATATCTGTCCGTAATCACTTGCTCTTGCTTCTTATTCAAATTCCATACAATGGATCATATGATACATCACAAGGAAGCATACAATAATTTCTGTCCACTTTTGCCATGTCCTATTTCCTAATTTCAATTGCAACAATTTTGAAAAGTAAAGTGAAATACGGAATTCCAAATTAAGAATAAGCTAAAAGGGTCACCATTTTAGATGAAAAAGTGAAATTATTTTCAACTTGAAAATCACTCGTCTAACTTATATCAAATATCTAATATGGTTATTATTAGATTATAAATATATTAAAGTTATGAGTATTATTTTAGAGATATTAAAATTCATTTTTTCTTTTCTCACTTCATTCACGATATAATAATCTTCTATTAAATAGTTTAAATTTTAAATTATTTAGATAAAAAATTTAAAATTTTGAGGGAGTAATCCGAAGATAATTTTTTTTTATTTAATGATCTCTCCAGAAGGCGTACGTTTTTTTTTTTAAAAAAAGAATAAAGGATCAGCAAAGAAACCTTACAAACAATTTCATATAATCTGAAAATTATAGAGAAAAGAAAGTATCAATTTTTTTATTAAAGGAAAATTCTTAAAACACTTCAACATGGATACACATAATTTGAATTTGTAACACCTTATTAAATCATCATTAAATTAAAATATAAAATACTATATTTACAAATAGTATTTTTAATAGAGTAATTCAAAATATAATTTCTATTCTTAGGAATTTTAAACTCTACACATTCTCAAAACATAATTAAATAAACAACATATAAGAAAAGAGAAAAAAAAAAAAACAAAAAAAAAAAAAAAAAAAAAAAAAAAAAAAAAAAAAAAAAAAAAAAAAACAAGTAAGAAAGGTAAGTTTAACTCCTTTTAAGACATACTTAAATAAATAGTCCAACAATAATAAACATGCTCAAGATTACATGTCAACATTTCACTGACTTATATTTTTTAA